>Ga0075106_1000149_pt1 | contig 39255 bp, 37 predicted proteins | sample AntDeeMetag02WF4_FD_69796 | JGI IMG/M metagenome (GOLD analysis project Ga0075106, IMG submission 69796) | Saline lake microbial communities from Deep Lake, Antarctica - Antarctic Deep Lake Metagenome 02WF4 | ecosystem: Environmental > Aquatic > Non-marine Saline and Alkaline > Saline | place... | reverse complement strand
GGCCCGCAATGCCCGCGACCCGGTTCACGGCGACATCGTCGGTGGCGCCGAGTCGGATGGAACCACTGAGCGCCGAGCCCCGGAAACGCTGCACCGCGGCATCGTGCGCCGACAGGATGCGATCCGCGAATTCAAGCAGCTCACGGCCTTGCCGGGTCGGCTGCAGCATGCGCCCTTCACGGCGCAGCAGGGTGCGCCCGACGCGTTCCTCCAGACGGCGCAATTTCCAGCTCACCGCCGACTGCGTCAGGGACAGTCGCGCGGCCGCCTCGGTCACGCCACCGACCTCGGCCACCAGCTTGAGTGCACGCAGCGATTCCGTATCCAGTCTCATCGAACAATCATGACAGATTTATTTGTAGAGAAGAACATTTGTCATTTTTGACATACCCCGAACCACGCTATTCTGCTAACCCGAAAATTGACCGTCCCTGTGTGGCCTGGAGAAGACGTGTACTACGAGGCAATGACCGAAATCGAGTTCGTGGTGAAGGCGGTTCCGTTCGGCGGCGGTGCAACCGAGTTCCAGCAGAGCATGGCCCCGCATCCGTTGATCTATCAGGAGCTGCCCTACGATCCGAAGTTCGGCGTCTACAACAATCGTTTGCGCTCCCTTGCCTACGCCAACACCGACACGCGTGATCTGTACTGGCGCCTGCGTCGTCAGGTAATGGTTTCGCACACGGGCGAGTTGCCGCTCGAGATTCGCGGCAGCGACGCCGAGGCCTTTCTGGACCGCGTTTTCACGCGCAGCATCGCGAAGGTGCGCGTCGGGCGGTGCAGTTACCAGATCGCGTGCTACCCGGATGGCGGCACGATCATGGACGGCGTGCTCATGCGGCTCGATTCCGACCGCTTCTGGTACGTGCAGGGCGACGGCGAGTTCTACAGCTGGCTGCGCGCGCAGGCGATCGGATTCGATGTCGAGATCTTCAATCCACACGTATGGGTCAGCCAGGTGCAGGGTCCGCGCTCGATGGACGTGCTCGAAGCGGTCGCGGACGACGGCCTGCCGGAGCGGTTCCGCTACTTCGATATGGCCGAGATCCGCATCGATGGGCAACCCGTGACCATCACCCGGACCGGCTTCACCAGCGAGCTCGGCTGGGAGTTCTACCTCGGACCCGACGTCGACGCGGCCGCCATCGGCGACCGCATCATGTACGCCGGTGCCGAATGGGGCATCCACACCACGCCCGCCGAGGTCACCAACGCACGCCGAATCGAGGGCGGACTGCTGTTCTCGGGTACGGATTTTGACCAGGACACGACGCCGTTCGACGCCGGCTTCGGCGCACTGGTCGACTTCAACAAGGACGACTTCATCGGCCGCTCGGCACTCGAGGCAGCGGACCGGCGCAACCGGACCTGGGGCCTGAAGATCGACGGCGGCATCGCGTGCCACGGCGACGCCGTGTATATCGACGGCGACCACGTCGGGCGCGTCACCAGCAGCGCGTGGTCCCCCACCCTGCAGTGCGGTGTGGCCTTCGTACGCCTGGACGACCCCGATATGGGGCCGGGTACCGTGCTCGAGGTCGCCTGCATGGACGCGCAGACGCACAGCGGTGAGGTGTGTGAGTTGCCGTTCTACGACCAGGCCGGCGACATCGCCCGGGGGCGCGCGACGGAACTGCCCGAGATACCGACCGAGGGCTGATCGCGGACCACTGAGAATACCCGTTGTCAGTGCGTTTCCGGCTGCCCCATCAGCGCCCGCACGTGTGCCACGGCGCTGCGGCCCAGGGCATCGAGGTCGTAACCGCCCTCCAGCATGGACACGATGCGGCCACCGGCGTGGCGGTTGGCGACTTCGACCAGGCGCTCGGTGACCCAGTGGAAGTCACTCTCGACGAGTTCGAGGCCGCCGATGGGGTCCTGACGGTGGGCGTCGAAGCCCGCGGATACGACTACCAGCTCGGGCGCGAACGCCTCGAGTTCCGGTAACCAGCGCTTGCTGACCGTCCGGCGGAAGACGTCTCCGGTGGCGCCCGCGTCGAGCGGACAGTTGACGCGCTGCCCCGGCACGTTCTCGCGGAATGCGCCCGGGAACAGTGGATGCTGGAAGGTCGAGCAGAAGAGCACGCGCGGGTCGCCGTCGAAGATGTCCTCGGTGCCGTTGCCCTGGTGGACGTCGAAGTCGCAGATCGCGACGCGCTTGATATCGTGCCGTTCCAGCGCCTGCAAGGCGGCCACCGCCACGTTGTCGAAGAAGCAGAAGCCCATTGCCATGCGCCGCTCGGCGTGGTGCCCCGGCGGGCGCACGCAGCAGAACGCGGCGTCCAGGGTGCCCGCCATCACCGCATCGACCGCCGCGGTGCCCGCGCCGGCGGCTCGCAGGGCGGCCTCCAGCGTGTGCGGATTCATCGCGGTGTCGGCATCGATCGGCATGCGCCCGTCCATGGGCGAATTGTTGAACAGCGCATCCACATAGCTGGCGGCGTGCGCTCGCACCAGTTGCTCACGGTCCGCTGCCGGTGCTTCGCGGTGATGCAGCCATTCATCGATGCCCGCGCGCACCAGTGCATCGGTAACGGCGCCCATGCGCGCCGGCTGCTCGGGATGGTCAGGGTCGATTTCGTGCAGACGGCATGCAGGATGTGTGAACAGGCCTACTTTCATCGGATCAACTCCCGTCGAAGCCCGGTTTTCAGTCAGCGAACGGACGAACGCATCACGCTCACAGGCGACGGTGCATAAGCAGGATGGTCGGGTCGTCCTTGCTCGTGCGCACCCTGAAACCCATGCGCTCGGCGAGCGATCGCATCGGGTCATTGGTCGACATCGTTTCGCCGATCATCTCACGCAGCCCGCGATCGCGCGCCGCCTCCATCAGGACACCGAGCAGGTGGCTGCCGAGGCCGGTACCCTGGACCTCGTCAGCAACCACGATGGCGAACTCGCAGCCCTCGCCATCGAGCGCGATCGTATAGCGTGCAACGCCGAGTTGCACAGTCCTGCCGCCGCGCTCGGTGAGCGCGATCAGTGCCATCTCACGGTCATAGTCGATCTGGGTGAAGCGCACGAGCATCTCGCGCGAGAGTTCCTTGAGGCTCGCCATGAAACGCAGATAGCGTGAGGCATCCGACAGCTCGCGTACGAACGCCTGCTCAATGCCCGCGTCTTCGGGCCGTATCGGCCGGATCGTAATCTCCGTGCCGTCCGGCGCCACGAACAGCTGCTGCATGTGCGACGGGAACGGGTGAATGGCCATGTGGCCGTAAGGCTCCCGCCATGCTTTCGGCGCCTCGACCACGATTCGCGCGTCGACGATCTGCACCCCGGCCGGCGTGGCCATCAGCGGGTTGATGTCGAGCTCAACCACGTGCGGCAGCTCGCACACGAGCTCCGAGATGCGCAGCAGCGCCTCCTCGAGCGCCTCGCGGTTGATGGCGGGCATGCGACGCCAGTCCGTGAGCATGCGCGATACACGCGTGTCATCGATCATGCGGCCGGCGATGAAGCTGTTGAGCGGCGGCAGCGCCACGGAGCGGTCGTGCATGATCTCCACCGCGGTGCCGCCGGCACCGAAGCTGATGACGGGACCGAACACGCTGTCGCGGACCACGCCGATCATGAGCTCGCGGGCGTGCGGCTCGCTGTGCATGCGCTCGATCGTCACGCCGTTGATGCGGGCCTCGGGGCGCTCGGAACGCACCGTATCGACCAGCTCACTGTAGCCGCGCCGCACGGCCTGCGCGTTCGGGATGTTGAGCCGGACGCCGCCGACGTCGGACTTATGCGTGATATCGGGAGAATCGATCTTCATCGCCACCGGGAAGCCGAGCGATTCCGCACTGACCAGCGCTTCCCGGGCCGATCGCGCCCCGACCGATGCGATCGTCGGGATGCCGAAGGCGCTGAGCACGGCCTTCGACTCCATCTCGGAGAGCACGCGCCGGTGCTCGGCCAGGGCGCCCTCGATGATCATGCGGGCACCCTCGACATCCGGCTCGCCATGGTAGGCCCGCGGTTCCGCCACCTGCATGAGCAGTTCGCGGTTGCGGCGGCGCTGGACCAGACAGGAGAAAGCCTCGACCGCCGCCTCCGGCGAAGGGAAATGCGGCACCCGCGAGTCGTAGAACCGCCGTCGCGCGGCCTCCACACGTTCGCCACCCATCCAGCACGCCAGCACCGGCCGGCGCGTTCGCTCGCGGGCCGCGATCACCACTTCGGCCGCACCCTCGGGATCGGACATCGCCTGCGGGGTAAGTATCGCCAGCACCGCATCCACATTGCTGGCCACAAGGCAGGCCTGCAGCGCCTTGTCATAGCGCTCGGGCGGCGCGTCACCAAGCAGGTCGAGCGGGTTGGCGCGTGACCACCCGGCGGGCATCGTCGCATCCAGGCGCTCGAGCGTCGCCGCGTCCGGTTCGGGCAGTTCGATGTCGAGGTCACCCGCGCGATCGGCGGCCAGCACCCCGGGGCCGCCGGCGTTGGTGATTACCCCGAGTCGTTCGCGCACGTCGCCGGGATATTCCGCCAGGATCTGCGCCGCGCTGAACAATTGGCTGATCGTCTGAACGCGCACCGCACCGGCGCGGCTGAGGGCCGCATTAAAGGCGTCGTCGTCACCCACCAGCGCGCCGGTATGCGAAATGGCCGCGCGCGCGCTCACCGAGTGGCGGCCGGCCTTGATCACGATCACCGGCTTGATCCGGGCGACGCTGCGCAGAGCGCTCAAGAAGCGCCGGGGACGGCGAACGCCCTCGATGTACAGCAGGATGCTGCTGGTCTCGTGGTCCTGGACCAGGTAGTCGAGCACATCGCCAAAGTCGACATCGGCCGCATCGCCCAGCGAAACGACGGCGGAGAAACCGAGATGACGCGGAGCCGCCCAGTCCAGAATCGCCGTGCACAGGGCGCCGGACTGCGATACCAGGGCGAGCCGGCCGGGCTGGGCCGCGCTCAGGCTGAAGGTCGCGTTGAGCTCAGCCGACGGCCGAATCAGGCCGAGGCAGTTCGGGCCCAGCAGCCGCAGCCCGTACTCCTGCGCGATCTCGACGAGCCGCTGCTCGCGGCGCCGGCCGGACTCGCCGCCCTCACCGAAGCCGGCCGACATGACGACGGCGACGGCCACTCCGTGTTCACCGCAATCGCGCAGAACCCCCGGCACCGCGTCGGCGGGCGTGGCGACGATCGCCAGATCCACCGGCACACCCACGTCGCCGATGCGGGGATGGCATGTGAGGCCCTGGACCGTGTCGTGGTGCGGATTAACCGGATACAGCCCGCCCCGGTAGCCGGTCTCGCGCAGATTGCACAGCGCGCGCCCGCCGACGGAGGTCTCCTCATCGTTGGCGCCGAATACCGCGATCCCCTCGGGGGCGAACAGTTCGTGCAGATAGTGCTGCCGCATGGCCTCGCACCGCCGAAAAATCAGGCCGGCACGGCGCCGGCCAACAAGTCGAGTATGGGCTCTTGCACGCCACAGTGCCTACCGCCCGGGGTCATAAGCGCAGCCCTTCCCCCGGCTTCCGGCACTCCTTCCGCTTCATTGATCCGGCGCAATGAGTTGCAGCTCGCGGAATTCCGGTCCACTGACGTTTCAGTGTAAATCGTGGGTCTGCCGATGCGGGCGTCTACACTCACCCGTGTACGGCAGATGCAAACGCCGGATCCCGGTATCAGGGTAGCCGAAGGTCTGCGGAACGCCTATGAACCTGTTGACCGTGAATGCCGGCAGTTCCTCCATTCGCCTTGTGCTATATCGGCACAGCGCAGCGGAACTCCTCGCGTGTGCCCGCCTTCATGACAGCGTGACGCCCGACGGCGCCGTTGATCTCCTTGCAAGTTTTCTCGCGGAAAACGATGCGACTCCGGTCGACGTGGTCGTCCACCGCGTCGTGCATGGTGGCGATCGCGGTGCCGGCGCACACCGACTCGACGCCGAAGCCGAACGCACCATCGAGCGGTACGCACCGCTGGCGCCGCTGCACAACCCGGCGGCGCTCGCCTGGGTGCGGAGTTGCATTGAAGTTCTGGGGGACATTCCCCGGTTTGCCGTCTTCGATACCAGCCTTTATCGCGACCTGCCTGCTGTCGCCCGTACCTACGCGCTGCCACGCGCGCTTACAGCCGCACACGACTTGCGCCGCTACGGCTTCCATGGCATAGCACACGAAGCGATGTGGCACCGCTGGCGGACCATCGCCCCCACGGGTGGCAAGCGCGTCATCTCGCTGCAGCTTGGCTCGGGCTGTTCCATCACGGCGCTGCGTAATGGGCGAGCCATCGACACCTCGATGGGTTTCTCGCCGCTGGAAGGGCTGGTCATGGCGACGCGCGCCGGCGATGTCGACCCGGGCCTGCTCCTGCACCTGCAGCGCGCGCATGGTTTACCCCCGGAGCGGCTCGAGACCATGCTCAACCGCGAGTCCGGCCTGCTCGGCGTCTCCGGGATCAGCGCCGACATGCGCGAACTGGTCGCCGCGGACACGGACGCCGCGCGCCTGGCAGTCGATCTCTACGCCTATCGGGCGCGCAAGTACATCGGCGCCTTTCTTGCCGTATTAAGCGGGGCTGACGCCATCCTGTTCGGGGGCGGGGTCGGTGAACATCAGCCGCAGATACGTGCAGCCATGCTCGAGGGCCTGCAATGGGCCGGCATCGGCCTGGATCCGGTCGCCAATAACGCCGCCACAGGCGGCGATCGCTGCATCGGCACCTCTGGCAGCGGCATCGAAGTACACGTAATCGAGGTCGACGAGGCCGAGCGTCTTGCGCGCGCGGCGCTGGCCGCCTATGAAGCGGAGGACAAACAGGGCCGCAACGGCGCCTGATCGGGAACACGCCATGAGCCATACCGAGGCAGCCAACCTCGACGCCACCGAACGCGAGGCCATCGACGCCTGGTGGCGGGCAGCCAACTACCTCTCCGTCGGCCAGATCTACCTGCTGGCCAATCCGTTGCTGCGCGAACCCCTGAGCGCCGAACACGTCAAGCGCCGGCTGCTTGGCCACTGGGGCACCACGCCTGGGCTCAACTTCATCTACGCCCATTTGAACCGCGTCATCCGCCACCACGATCTCGACATGATCTACATCGCGGGCCCCGGCCACGGCGGTCCGGCACTGGTCGCCAACACCTGGCTCGAAGGGAGCTACAGCGAACGTTATCCGGACATCAGCCGCGATGCGGAAGGCATGCGCCAGCTCTTCCGCCAGTTCTCGTTTCCCGGCGGCATCGGCAGCCATGTCACCGCCGAAGTACCCGGGTCTATCCACGAGGGCGGTGAGCTGGGCTACTCCCTGGCGCACGCCTTCGGTGCCGTACTCGACAACCCGGGCCTGATCGCCGCCTGCGTGATCGGCGACGGCGAGGCCGAAACCGGCCCGTTGGCCACGGCCTGGCACGCGAACAAGTTTCTTGATCCGGTGGGTGATGGAGCCGTGCTGCCGATTCTCCATCTCAACGGCTACAAAATCGCCAACCCGACCGTGCTGGCGCGCATCCCACACGCCGAACTGGAAAGCCTGCTCGTCGGCTACGGCTACCGACCGCACTTCGTCGAAGGCAACGACCCGGCCGACATGCACGCCCGCATGGCGTGCGTGCTCGATGAAGTCATTCACGAGATCCACGCGATCCAGAGCCGCGCGCGCAGCGGTGGCGACACCGGCCGACCCGCCTGGCCCATGCTCGTGCTGCGCACGCCCAAGGGCTGGACCGGCCCGCGCGAGGTCGATGGCCACCAGACCGAGGGCCACTGGCGCTCCCACCAGGTCCCATTCTCCGACCCCGCGAGCAATCCCGAACACCTCACGCTGCTCGAGCGGTGGCTGCGGAGCTATCGCCCGGAAGAACTGTTCGACGCCGACGGCGCGCCGCGCCCCGAGTTGCTGGCTACCGCCCCATGCGGGCGCCGCTGCATGGGCAGTAACCCGCACGCCAACGGCGGCGAGATGTTGCGCGATCTGCGCCTGCCCGACTATCGCGACTTCGCCGTCGACGTTCCGCAGCCGGGCGCGGTCATCGCGGAGGCCACGCGGGTGATGGGACAGTTCCTGCGCGAAGTCATGCGCCGTAACGCCGAGACGCGCAACTTCCGCGTCGTCGGTCCGGACGAGACCGCCTCCAACCGCCTCGATGCGCTCTTCGAGGTTACCGACCGTGCGTGGATGGCCGAACGCCTGCCCAGTGACGATCACCTCGCGCGCGACGGCCGCGTCATGGAGATCCTCTCCGAGCACACCTGCCAGGGCTGGCTCGAGGGCTATCTGCTCACCGGCCGCCACGGCCTGTTCTCCTGCTACGAGGCCTTCATCCACATCGTCGACTCGATGTTCAACCAGCACGCCAAGTGGCTGAAGGTCTGCAACCAGATCCCGTGGCGGCGGCCAATCGCCTCGCTAAACTACCTGCTCACCTCGCACGTCTGGCGCCAGGATCACAACGGCTTCTCGCACCAGGATCCCGGCTTCATCGATCATGTGGTCAACAAGAAAGCCGACATCATTCGGGTCTACCTGCCGCCGGACGCGAACACGCTGCTGTACGTCACCGATCGTTGTCTGCGGTCGCGCAACTTCATCAACGTCATCGTGGCTGGCAAGCAGCCGCAGAGCCAGTGGCTGGACATGGACGCCGCCATCCGCCACTGCACAGCCGGGGCCGGCATCTGGGAGTGGGCCAGCAGCGACGCCGAAGGGGAACCCGATGTGGTCATGGCCTGTGCCGGCGACGTCCCCACCATCGAAACCCTGGCCGCCGTCGACCTGCTGCGCCGGCATCTGCCCGCCCTGCGCGTGCGCGTCGTCAACGTTGTCGACCTCATGACCCTGCAACCCGCGGAGGAACACCCGCACGGTTTCAGCGAACGCGACTTCGATACCCTGTTCACCACCGACAAGCCGATCATCTTCGCCTACCACGGCTACCCATGGCTGATCCATCGCCTCACCTACCGCCGCACCAACCACGCCAACCTGCATGTCCGCGGCTACAAGGAAGAAGGCACCACGACAACACCGTTCGACATGGCGGTGCTCAACGACATCGATCGCTTCCATCTGGTCGCCGATGTCATCAACCGCGTGCCGAAGCTCGGCTACCGGGCCGCGCGCGTGAAGCAGCTCATGCGCGATCGCCGCACCGAGCATTACTACTATATCCGCGAACACGGCGAGGACATGCCCGACGTACGCGACTGGCACTGGCCGGCACCGGAGAACGCCAGCTGATCGCACAATCCCGCACAGCCCGCGAAGATCCGGGGTTCCTCGACGAATTCCGCGCGCACGCCAAGCCACCCCGCCCGGCCCCGCCCGGCGGCGTGCTATGCTGCGCGGCCTTTCAGCCACCGCCACGCCACGGTGCGCTACCCGTTACCCGGACAAACAACCACGGACTGTACCTGCACGTTGGCCCTTGAGGTCTGAACGAGACCCTTCATGACGCATTCTCCCGAGTCCCTCTGGACCGGACGCCACATCGTTGCCTTCGCTCTACTGGCCATGGCGCTGTCCGGCTTCGGCCAGACCTTCTTCATCGCCGTCCTCGGCGCCGATATCCGCGCCGCCTTCGATCTCTCGCATTCGTTCTATGGGGGCGTTTACAGTGCCGCAACCCTGGTCTCGGCGTTGCTCCTTTTGCGGGTGGGCCATTGGGTCGATCACTGGTCGCTCGCGCGGGTAACCGTCACCGCGCTCGGCGTCCTGGCACTCGGCTGCGCCCTGATCGGCTCCGCTGGGCATGTCGTCGTACTCGCCACCGGCTTCCTGCTCGTGCGCTTCGGGGGGCAGGGCCTGATCGCCCATATCGGCATCACCACCGCCGGTCGCCATTTCCATCTCCACCGCGGCAAGGCGATCGCCTGCAGCGCCATCGGGCTGCCGATCGCCGAAGCCGTCCTGCCCCTGTCGGCCCTTCTGCTGCTCGGGCTGGGTGGCTGGCGCATGCCATGGTGGGTCGCCGCAGCGTTCCTGGTGGTGGTCGCGGCGCCGGTCATGACGCTGCTGGCCCGGCGGATTCGCCCGATCGCGTCAGCAACGGAAGGAGCGGATGCGAGGTGCAACGCGAATGAGTCCATCAGTTTCACGCGCGACGAGGCCCTGCACGATCCGGGCTTCTACGTCCTGCTGCCCGCGGCGCTGACGGCGCCGTTCATCGTCACCGCCGTGCTCTTCCACCAGGCCGCGCTGGCTGCGGCCAGTGGCTGGTCCGTGGAACTGATCGCATCGGCATTCACCGGTTATGCGCTCGGACATGTTGTTGCATTGCTGCTGGCCGGACCGCTGGTCGACCGCCTCGGCGCCCATCGCGTGCTGCCGCTCGCGATACTGCCCATGGCACTGGGCCTGATCGCACTGGCAATCGGCGGGCCGGCCTGGGTGGCCTTCGCCTATCTCGGGCTGACCGGGGTCACTACCGGTCTCACGGGCACGGCGGGCGGCTCACTTTGGGCGGAGCGCTATGGCGTGCAGCATCTCGGTGCCATCCGCTCTGTCGCCCAGGCGATCATGGTGATCTCCACGGCAGTAGCGCCGATCACCCTCGGCGTCCTGCTGGATATGGGCGTCAGTGCCACCGCCATCGGCATCATGCTCGCCGCCGCGACCGTCGGCTGCGCCGTTCTCGCCACGTTCGCACCCGCTCCGCGCCGGCGGGCTAGCCCGCGACGCAGTCCGGCCTGAACCACTCCGAACCAGCCGGCCGAAGCCGTGCGGCTGGACCCTGAGAGCGTGGTGACCTATACGGATGGGGTCCGGCGCGCTACGCAGGCTTCCTCGCCGCATTAAAGCGCTTCTCGAGTGCGTGGATGAAACGAACGCTGAAGAACGAGGGTGACTCTGTCACTGATCTATGCCCGTCCCGAACGGATACTGGACATTCCCAAAAACGGACACGTCCACACGGGCGACCGCAGCAGCCAACAATGGGGATCCCCATGCAACGCTTCCTGATCGCATTCATGCTCAGTCTGGTCCTCGCCGGCACCGCGGGCGCTGCCGAAAAAAACGGCCGGCACCTGCTGACGGTAATCACTGACGACTCCGCCCAGACACAGGCCATGGCCCTGATCCTCACCCGCCAGTGGCTGAAGGACGGTGGCAGCGCCCGGATCCTGCTCTGCGATGCCGCCGGCGGCATGGCCGTCACCAGTTCCGACGAAGGCGGCGAGGCCGTCCAACCGCCGGACGTGGCCCCAAGGCAGATGCTCGGCGGCCTCATGGAGGCGGGTGTCCAGGTGGACGTCTGCGCGATCTATCTCCCCACTGAGGGCATGGATCAATCGGACCTGCGCAAGGGAGTTGGCGTGGCCACGCCGCCAGCCATCGGCAAAGTGATGGCGGACCCCGACACCAGGCTGTTCAGTTTCTGAAGCGTCGTCAACGATCAACCCCTGGTCCCCCGGCATCGGGAGGTGCTGCCATGATGCGAACATCGCTTGTAATCGTCCTTCGCATTGCCGTGTTGGCCGCGTCGGGTTTTGTACCTGGCGTGACCCTCGCCGGACCGACGGCACTGGTCTCCGCGGACTGGCTGGTGGCCAATCGCGATGACGTCCACATCGTCGAGACCGCCAAATCAGTGGGCGCCTTTTACGAGAGTGGCCACATCGACGGCGCATCCTTCGTCCCCTACGCCCGTGTCGCCGTCGAGCACGGCACGACGTCGGGGAGCGTCCGCTACCTCCTGCCCGATTCCCAGGCCTTCTCGGAAGTCATGCGGGAAGCGGGCGTGAACGGCGATGACCGGGTGGTCATCACGCCATCCGGGACGAGCGTCAACGGGGATATGACCGTTGCCGCCCGCCTCTACTGGGCCATGCGCTACTACGGGCACGAGGATGTGGCACTGCTCGACGGCGGAGTGGCCGCGTGGCGCAAGTCCGGCGGCGATACCGTGGCCGAGCCGGTGACTGCCGAGCCCGGTGACTTCACCGCTCGCGTGGAACGTCCGGAGATCCATGTTTCGGCCAAGGATATCGAGGCGATCCTCGAGGACCGCTCCATGACACTGACCGATAACCGCCCCCTTGAGCAGTACACCGGTCTGTTCACCAAAGACTACGTCCAGGCGAGCGGCCATCTCCCGGGTGCCGTGCCAGTACCATTCACGCTGTTCGCGGTGAGTCGGGACGGCATCCACTACTGGCGTTCCCCCGACGAGGTCCAACGGGTACTTACCGCCATGGGCGTCGCCGAAGACGAGCCCGTGGTCGCCTACTGCAACTCCGGGCACGTCTCGGCCATGGCGTGGTTCGCCATCAGTGAGGTGGGCGGTCACGGCGGCGCCCTGTATGATGGCTCGCTCCACGAGTGGACCCAGACCCCGGAACGCGCCGCACGGCTGGTACCGTAGAAAGAACCGCCCTGCGCGCTCCCGGAGTGCCTGCAAATGACTGAGTTCCTGCACCCGACCTGAATAGCCCCCAGGGCCGCATGGCAAACTCCAGCCATGCCGATTCGGTATAATCTACCCAAAATCCTGCAAGTATCGCTGCCCCCCGGGCCCGCCGGAGTGCGCGCAAACAAGGCTGTGCCCTCCTCGGCAGCCGAATACGAGGCGAGACATGAGAGAACACCTGACGCGGTGGCTGGAGGCTGTCGGCCTCCCCGATACCGACCGTGCCTACCTGCTGGCCGTCATCGCGGTGATTGTGCTCACATCGATCGTCGTGCACTTCCTGCTGCATCGGGTCGTGCTCCCGATCCTGGACCGCCAGGTACCGGCCCTGCCGGACGCCGAGGACGGCACAGGCAATCCATCCGCTTCCCGCCACAGATGGCGGATCATCCTGTTCAGCCACAACATCTTCACGCGGCTCACGCTCGCTTTCCAGGGCGTGGTCATCTACACCCTTGCGCGCGTGTTTCTCGATCCCGAGTGGTCGCTGCTGGCGCTGATCGAGGTCCTCAGTTACCTCTGGATCATTCTGTTCACGCTGCTGTCCATCTTCTCCATCCTCGACGCCCTGGGCGAAATCGCACAGTCCGCGAACCTCGCCTCACGGCTGCCGCTGCGTGGGCTGTTCCAGGGCGTCAAGCTCCTGGGCGCGATCATCGCGCTGATCCTCGCCGTCGCGCTGCTGATCGGCAAGTCGCCGCTGATCCTGTTCAGCGGGCTCGGCGCGATGACCGCCGTCCTGCTGCTGATGTTCAGAGACCCGATCCTTGGACTGGTGGCGGGCATCCAGCTCTCGGCCAACGACATGCTGCGTGTCAATGACTGGCTGGAGATGCCGAAGTACGGTGCCGACGGCGACGTGATCGACATCAGTCTCACAACGGTCAAGGTCCGCAACTGGGACAAGACCATCACCTCGATCCCGAGCTACGCCCTCATCTCGGACTCATTCAAGAACTGGCGCAACATCGAGAACGTCGGCGGTCGCCGCATCAAGCGCGCGATCCACATCGACGCCGACAGTGTCCACTTCGCCACCGACGACGAAATCACCCGGCTTCGCAAGTCCCACCTGCTGGGCAACTACATCGAGCAGAAGTTGGCCGAGATCGATACCCATAACCGCGAGCACGACGTCGACGCGGCCTCGCCCGTAAACGGCCGCCGATTGACCAATCTGGGGCTGTTCCGGGCGTACCTGGCGGCCTATCTCCACGCGAACGAACACATCAACCACGACCTGACCTGCATGGTGCGTCAGCTCCAACCTGAATCGACCGGCATTCCGCTCGAACTCTACGGCTTCGCCAACAACACCAGCTGGGTACCATACGAAGCGATCCAGTCGGACATCTTCGATCACGTCTTCGCCGTGATCTCCGAGTTTGGACTGCGCCTCCACCAGACACCTACCGGAAACGACGTACGGCAGCTCGGCCAGACTCCGGCACGTTCACAGTAGACTCCTGATTTTCCCGACTGTCTCGTGGTGAACCATGCAGAGGACGCGGAAGTAATCAGCAGTTCCCCGCATCGTGTATACGCCTGATCGATAGGCCTCGACGTCTATGTCGTCTATCCTATGGGGGTCATCCGTCGCTCCCGAATGAATAGTCATGTCGAATTCCCTGCAGGACCAACTCAAGCAAGCCGGCCTCGCGGACGAGAAACAGGCGCGCAAGGCCCGGCAGGACAAGAAGAAGAGCAAGAAGGGAAACAAGCCGTCGCGCCGCCAGCCTCCTGCGCCCGACCCGCACGCGGAGGCGGCGCGGCGCGAGCGCGCGGAAAAGGCCGAGCGCGACCGCGAAGCCAACACGAAACGCGAATCAGAGCGCCGCGCGAAAGAGACCGCCGCCCGCATCCGCCAGATCGTCGAGACCCATCGCATCGAGCGCGGCAAAGGGGAGCAGGCCTATCGCTTCACACGCGGCACGACGATCAAGGAGGCGTGGCTCAGCCCGGAGAACCATCGGCGCCTGGCCGACGGCGAGATCGCACTCGTGACGCTCGGCGAGAGCTACGAGCTGGTGCCGAAGGCGACGGGGGAACGAATCGGGGAGATCGACGAGGAAGCACTGCTGGTCCTGAATACCCGGAACACCGATTCCGACGACGATGCCTATGCGGATTTCCCGATTCCCGACGACTTGATGTGGTGAAAACCGGCGCATATACGCCTTGTACACAGCCCGCCCACGCGCCAGAATATACTGATCGTTCTATATTGATCGGAGATGCAGAGCATGCAGGCAGGCAAGCGCGAGGAACTACTGGCGACTGCGGAACGCCTGTTCTACGAGGAAGGCTTCCATGCGACCGGAATCGATCGCGTGGTGGCCGAGGCCGGCGTTGCCCGGATGACCCTCTATAACCACTTCCCTTCGAAGGAGGCACTGATCGAGGAGGTCCTCGATCGCCGCTTCCGTCGCTATTTGGTCGAACTGCAGGACGCAATCGACCACCGCGGCGCCACACCGGCCATCACGGCTCTTGTGGACTGCCATTGCAACTGGCTCCGCTCCGCATCGAGTGAGGGCTGCATCGTAATCAAGGCGATCGCGGAATTCGAGCATCACTCGGCAGGGATCGCGCGACAGGGACGGCGACTCAAACAGGAAATGCTCGGACTCATCCGCGACGCGCTGGCGCTCGACAATCGACCTGCGGACGCGGCCACGGCGGAACGCCTGCTACTGACGATGGAGGGCGCCAACACGCTTGCGCCGGTCCTGGGTCCCGACCGCGCCGCCGATCACCTGCGCACGATGCTGCCCGGTCTGCTTGATACGTGCTCGGCTGAGTCGGTATGAAGCCACTCGAAACAACGGGATTCGCGGCGCTCGGTGCAGCACTGGTCGCGATCAGTTACGGGCTCGCGCGCTTCGCCTTCGGGTTGTTCGTACCACCCATCCGCGCCGCCCTGGAACTGACGCCGGACGTGATCGGCATCATCGGTGCGCTGCCGTTCGTCAGTTTTGTGCTGGCCACTGCAGTCGCACCGATCGCCACCCATCGCCTCGGTGCCCGTAACACTTCAGTGCTGTCCGGGATTTTCGGCGTCGGCGGCCTGGCGCTGATCAGCCAGTCCATCGGCGCAATCTCGCTCGGGGCGGGCGTGTTCGCATGCGGCATCTGCACCGGTTTGATGATGCCCGCGCTCACATCCGCCATGCAGGCGCTGGTCAGACGCTCGCTGCATGGACGCGTGAGCGCGGTCATGAACGCGGGCACCAGCATCGGCGTCGCCTTCTCGGTGCCGGCAGTCCTGTTTCTGGCCGACGCCTGGCGACTCGCGTATATCTCCTTTGCCATCGCGGCGGGCATCGGGGTCCTGGCCGCGTGGTTCTTCATCCCCTCGGTCTCCCGGGTCACGACGGCGAATGTTGCCCCGCCGCCCCCGATCACCGTACTGCAGTGGACGCGTCTCATCCGGCTCTCGCTGTTCGCATTCGCGATGGGCTTCATCGCGACGGGGTACTGGATCTTCGCCCCCGACCTGGCGGTCAATCTTGGGGGGCTGCCGCCCGACCAGACCGGGTGGCTGTGGCTCGCAGTCGGCATCGCCGGCCTCGGAGGGGCGGTGGTGAGCGACCTGGCGGACCGCAACAACCCGGCCATCACCCAGGCCCTGATGCTGGTGGCGATGTCGGCGAGCATGGCACTGCTCGCCGCCAGTCCCGGTCAACTGACGCTCGCGGTATTCTCGGCGGTGGTCTTCGGCATTTCCTACATGAGCCTGACGGGCCTGTACCTGATCAGCGGTATCCGTCTCTTGCCGCGCCGGCTGTCGCTTGGTCCCGTCCTGCCGTTCATCGCCGTCGCGATTGGGCAGGCTGTGGGCTCCCCTGTCGTCGGTATGCTTGTGAAGGCATACGGCTATGCCGACGCCTTCTCCATATTCGCCGCGTTCGGCATAGTCGTGGCTGCCCTGTCTCCGCTGTACCCGCGCCACTTCGACTACGGGGCGGACGAGGAGGAAGATACGGGGCTGCAGGCCGCGTTCGACCACCTCGGCGAAGGCGTGCCCGACGAGCCACTCCAGCCGGCGCCGGAAGAAGTGGTCACCGACGAAATGAGCACCGAAGAGGTGACGACGGACGAGTCGGCTGCCGAATGCTCGGCCAACAAGGCCCCGGGGGCGACGTGACCGCGAGATTGTCCGATTGCCAACCTGAACGGGTCGAATCATGGACACGGTAACCATCCCCACGCGGTTCAAGGGGCCACCGAGGAGCGCCAATGGCGGTTATGTCTGTGGCCTGATGGCCCGTCTGATCGAGGGCGACGTAGCGGCGAGCCTGAAAATCCCCCCGCCGCTCGACACGCCGATAGCGGTTACGCACTCGGATGGAACGGTGGAACTGCACCTGGATGACCGCCTGGTCGGCCGGGCCCAGGCGGCGGCGCTCGACCTCGACGTGCCCTCGCTACCTGAACCGCTGCAACTGGGCGGCGATCCGGTCGACGCACCCGGGCGGCCGAAAAAGTTCGCGCCGTTCTCGACCTGTTTCGTCTGCGGCAAGGATCGCCAGCATCCCGATGGCCTGTGCATCCATCCACAACAGGTGGTCGGGCGCGAAGACATGGTGGCGGCGCCCTGGCGGCTGCACGCAGGGCTCGCGGACGAAGACGGGGTCGTCGCGCGCGAATACCTTTGGGCGGCACTGGACTGCCCCGGGTATTTCGCCTGTGCGCCGGGCGAGGCCGCGTTGCTGGCCCGACTGACGGTCAGTATTGTCTCTACGCTGAAGGCCGAGGGCGATGCGACCGTAATCGGTTGGGATCTGAGCGGAGCCGGGCGGAAGCGCCGATGCGGGACGGCGGTGTTCGCGCCCGATGGCTCGCTGGTGGCGAAGGCCGAGGGGCTCTGGATCGTGGTAGACCCGTCTTCGATCACCGCCTGAGGCCCGTGGCTGCGGGGATCGTGCAGGTCGGGCTGAAGCCCGCCCTGCAGACTTCCCGTTCCCGGAGAGTCAGGGTTTCATTAGCCGCTCAAGCGCTTGCGGAGCTCGTTCTTCTGGATCTTGCCGGTAGCCGTTCGCGGGATCGCCTCGAAGACGAACCGGCGCGGAATCTTGTACGCGGCCAGGTTGCTCCGGCAGTGTTGCTCGAGCTCGTCGTCCGTAGCCGTCTGCCCCTCGACCAGCTCGATGAAGGCACAGGGCGTCTCCCCCCACTTTTCATGCGGCATGGCCACGACGGCTACGACGGCCACTGACGGATGCTTGTAGAGGGCGTCCTCGACCTCGATCGACGAGATGTTCTCGCCGCCGGAGATGATGATGTCCTTGGAGCGATCCTTGAGCTGGATATAGCCATCCGGGTGCACCACGCCGAGGTCGCCGGAGTGGAACCACCCCCCGGAAAATGCCTTCCCGGTCGCCTCGGGGTTGCGGAAATATCCCTTCATCACGACGTTGCCGCGGAACATCACCTCACCGATCGTCTCTCCATCGTGCGGCACCGCCTCCAGGGTGTCCGGATCCAGCACCTCAAGCCGTTCAAGTGGGGTATACCGCACGCCCTGCCGGGCCTTCATACGGGTTCGCGCTTCGCGGTCGAGAGAATCCCACTCGGAATGCCACTCGTTGACGACCGCGGGGCCGTAGGTCTCCGTCAGGCCATACAACTGCGTGACGTTGAAACCGGCCGTTTCCATATCGGCCAGCACCCTCTCCGGCGGCGGTGCCGCGGCGGTGAAGAATTCGACCGTGTAATCCAGCTCACGCCTGACCTCCGGTTCCGCAGAGACCAGCAGGGACATCACGGGTGGCGCACCGCAAAGGTGGGTGACACCGTGTTCGGCGATCGAACGCCATATCGGCTCGGAGCGCACCTGGCGCAGACAGACGTGCGTGCCGAAAACCACTGACATCGTCCATGGAAAGCACCACCCGTTGCAGTGAAACATCGGGAGTGTCCACAGATACGTTGCGTATCGCGGCATATTGGAGATGAGGGCATTGCCCTGAGCGAGGAGATAGGCGCCGCGATGATGGGACACCACCCCCTTGGGATTCCCGGTGGTTCCGGACGTGTAACCGATCGAGATCGCGTCCCACTCGTCCTCCGGCATCAGCCACTCGTAATCGGAATCACCCCGGGACAGAAAGGACTCATAATCGACCTCGCTCGACGGCCCCTCATCGCCATTGGAGAACTGCGGATCGTTGTAGACGATCACGAGCGGCTCCACCTCGGTCTGTTCGAGCGCCTCCCTGGCCAGTGGCATCCATTCGCGGTCGACGATCAGGATCCGTGACCCTGCATGGTCGAGCTGAAAGGCGATGGTCTTCGCATCCAGCCGCGTGTTGATCGCATGAAGGACTGCCCCGCACATCGGCACGCCGTGATGCGCTTCCAGCATCGAGGGGACGTTCGGCAGCAGCGCCGAGACCGTGTGCCCCCGACCCATGCCCTGCCCCGCGAGCGCCGAGGCAAGTTGGCGCGAGCGACTGTAGAACTCACGATAGGTGTACCGGAGTTCCCCGTGGATGATGGCTACGTGGTCCGGCATGACGCTGGCCGCACGCTCCAGAAAGGTCAGCGGCGTGAGCGGCTGGAAATTGGCCGGATTGCGATCGAGATCGGTATTGAATGGGTTGGTCATGATATCGCTCATCCGGTCCGTGGCTACTGGTCCGACCACTGCGGCGCCCGCTTTTCGATGAAGGCATTGATCCCTTCCTCGGCGTCACGCTTGAGCATGTTCTCGACCATGATGTTCGACGTGTATTCGTAGGCATCGGCAAGCGGCATCTCGCGCTGCCGGTAAAACGCCTTCTTGCCCGTCTCCAGGGTCATGCTGGATTTCGAGGCGACCTTGCGTGCGATCCCCGTGGTGTATTCCGTGAGTTCTTCCTCGGACACCACCCGGTTGACCAGCCCGATCTCCGCGGCGTGCTCCGCCTCGACCAGATCGCCGGTCAACAGCATTTCCATCGCGAACTTGTTCTCGACATTGCGCGAGAGCGCGACCATCGGGGTCGAGCAGAACAGTCCGATATTGACGCCGGGCGTGGCGAGGCGCGCGGCGGGCGACGCGTAGGCGAGGTCACAGCTGGCGACCAGCTGACAGCCGGCCGCCGTCGCAACGCCAGCGACTTCCGCGATCACCGGTTTCGGGTTGTTCACGATCGCCTGCATGACACCGGAACAGTGGGCCATGGTTTCGGCGAAGAAGGCCCGGCCGCGGTCCGGTGCCTCGCGCGCCCGGGTCATCTCTTTGAGGTCGTGACCGGCACAGAATGCGGGACCGGTCGCCGCGAGCACGATTACCCGGACGGATGGCTCCGAAGCGGCTTGATCGAGTGCCGTGCGCAGTCGGCCCAGCATCTCGAGAGACAGGGCGTTGCGTCGTTTTTCGTCATTGAGTGTCAGGCGCAGAATGCCTTCATTGCTCTGCTCCCACACGAGGATGTCATTGGTTTCGGCGAGTTGTTCAGACTGCATGACGATGCCCTTCGGTTAAGATGATGCCCACCGGGACCGAAACCGCGACATTCATCGCGGCCGGCCGCCGCATGCGAGGTTCTACGACAATTGTTCCACCGGCCCGCCCGCCTTGACCCAGGCGCCAAAGCCGCCTTCGATATGAGCGACCGGGCTCAGGCCCATCTCCTGCGCGGTCCGGGCCGCCAATGCCGAGCGTTTCGCACTGGCACAGTAGAAAACGTAGGTCTTGTCCTGATTGAAGACGGCCTTCTGATCAGGATCGTCGGAATCGATCCGGAATTCCAGCATGCCGCGGGGACAGGCAACCGCGCCCGGGATCTTGCCCGAGCGACGCAATTCCCCGGACTCGCGCAGATCGATCAGCACATGGTCGTCGCTATCGACAAGCGTCAGCGCTTCATCAAGGGGAATGGTCGTGATTCGGGCGTTTGCTTCGGCCACAAGATCCTCCGCGCCCTTCGTAATATTCTGCGCCACGATCAGATCTCCAGATGCAGTTTCGGTTTCCAGAAGGGGCGAAACAGCTCGATCTTCGGGCAGCGATCCATCACGACCTGCAGGCCGCCATCCTCCGCGATGCGCGCCGCCTCATCATTGCGGACGCCGAGCTGGCCCCAGAGGACCTTCGCGCCGATCTCCACCGAATCCCGGGCAATGCCCACGAGTTCCTCCGGCGCCCGGAATACCTGGACCATATCGACCGGTCGATCGATCGATTTCAGCGAGGGATATACCTTGAGGCCGCGGATTTCCGTGAGTCCGGGGCGCGGATTCACCGGGATCATGTCGTAACCGGTTTCGCTCAGGACCCGCAATACCCCGTAACTGAACTTGGTCTTGTCGGGGCTGGCGCCCACCATGGCGATCGTCTTCACCGAATTGAGAATGCCTTGCAGATATTCTTCGGAATACCCATCTTCATGGTTCACGTAAGTCATTCGTCCTTCTCCTGCGGCGTCGCGATGTCGGCTTTCAGTTCGTGCGCCGCGAGCGGGTCAAGAAACGGGTTGCGATACAGCCGGTCGTGACTCTCGACCCCGATCTCCAGGGTGCAGTCCGTTCGCGGCCGAGCGACACAGAGTACGACGTAGCCGTCATTGATCTGTCGGTTGTTGAGTGCGACCTGAGCGCTCTGGTCGACCTCGCCGCTGATCAGCTTCGCCGCACAGGTGATACAACCGCCGTAGCGGCAGCCGTAGGGCAGATCAACGCCCTGATCGCGCAGTGCATCCAGCAGCGGCCGGCGGGAATCGACCCTGTAGGTCGCGCCGTCCCTGTTGGCGAGGGTGATGGTATGCATCATATCCAGATATCGCTCGTGCAATCGCCGCCCGGATAACGCGTCTCGTGGCAGCGTGAGGGACCATTCGGTTCCTTCCCGAAATCGACCACGAAATCGGGGGCGATTTCCATGCCGCCATTCTCCGTGTCGCAGTTGACCATCAGCATGCAGCCGCCGTTGGTGCGGATCTCCGGAAAGAACTGGTTGTCCCAGGTCGAGAACAGCGAGGTGGTGACGTACATCCGCTTGCCATCCAGCGAGAGCTGTACCATCTGCGGGCCACCCGTGACCTTGACCCCGTTGACCACGGGCGCCTTACCGAGCAGTCCGCCCATCCAGACCTGCCCGGTAAGCTTCGGGTTGTGCGGGTCGGAGATGTCGTACTGGCGGATGTCGCCGTGCAGCCAGTTGTTGAGGTACAGGAATCGGTCATCCATTGACAGGAGGATGTCCGAGATGACGCCCGGAACCGGGATCGGCCAGTCGGGATGCGGCTCGTTCGCGACGTCGATGACCTTCTCCCAGTGCCACTCGCCGTCATCGCCCTTCCACCAGTGGATGATGTTGGCGCTGAGTGCGGCGCAGCAGAAGCCGTGCGTGCTGTCCGGGTTGTGGTGGAAGCGAACCTCGAGCGGGATCAGACCGTCCTCGCCCAGATAAAAGGTCTGCTTGGGTTCCTTTTTCTCGAAGTCCCAGAAGTGCAGCTCGCGGCCGTACTTCAGATGGCCCACCTCCTCGAGATCGAAGCCCGGCATGAAGGTGTTGGGTGCTGCCCACTCGCTGCTGACCATGACGTTGTGGCGGGGCTGGTACCAGAAATCGTAGCCGAACTTGATGTCGCCCATGCTGTTTTCCCAGCGACCGACGATCTCGAATTCCTCGTTCAGATGCAGGTAACCGCCGGGCGCGTTGCCACGGGCGTCCCCGAGCATCGAGATGATGATGTCCGAGCCCAGGCAATGCACCGTATGAGGCGCCGATAGATTGGTCTTCCGCTTGATCTCGTCGCCGTCGACCACTTTGTGGAGCTTCGGATTGCGCGGATCCTCGCCGCAATCGACGATGTGCAGGTTCGACGAGCGCACCCCCGGCACGATCAGGTAACGGCGCTCCTTGGTGGCGTCGTCGTGACAGGAAGAGCAGGCATTCCAGCCCATGTGGTGCAGTTCGTCGCCGATCCCGGGCATCTCCAGGCGGCTGATCACCTGGCTGTAGGTCGGGCTCTCCGGATCGGCGTCGATCGTGCAGAGGTAATCCGGCTTCTGGATACCGGTACCGGTGTAGATCGCGATGGTGTAGAGCACCTTCTCCCGTGGCGCCTGCATCGCCTCGGCGGGTGACGCATAGCCCGGTCCACAACAACATGCGGCTTCATTCATATCCGGTCGTATCCCATGTCAGGGAAGGCGTGGCACCCACCGCCTTCAATGTAGTATCGGAGGGACCGTCTGCCCAGGTCGCTCCATTGGCGGCATCTGCAAAACCGGGACCCACGCTCTCGATATGACTGTTCTCGGGGGTCGGGTTCGTTTCGCGTCCCGCGTGGGCAAGCTCGATCTTCGGGCAGCGGTCCATGACGACCCTTAAACCGCTCGCCTCGGCAATACGCGCGGCCTCGTCGTCATGGATACCGAGCTGGGCCCAGAGCACACTGGCGCCAATATCCACTGCAACGCTGGCGATTCCAGCGAGTTCTGCTGACGGGCGGAACACATCGACCATGTCGACCGGTCGATCGATGGATTGCAGCGAAGGGTAGACTTTCTGCCCGAGGATCTCGGTCAGATCGGGGCGTGGATTCACCGGGATCATCTCGTAACCGGCCTCGATTAGGAACCGGAGCACGTGGTAGCTGGGCTTGGCCTCGTCTGCGCTGGCGCCCACCATCGCGATCGTCTTGACCGAGTTCAGGATCTCCAGAACGTCATGATCGGAATATGCTTGGCCGTGGTCGGTGTAAATCATGCGTGCTCCTCCGGCGGCGTGACCATGGCAGCTTGCGAACGCGGCGCCTCGAAACGATCGACGCGTGGCAGTGATACCACCTCTCGAGAGCCTCCGCGGCCATTCCCGGATTCGTCTGTTTGTCTGTCGCCGTGTGAGGCGCGAAGCCACGTTCCCGGCCATTCCCAAGGGTCTAGACTGATCGGTCTATCCCACAGGTTCGAGTATCGGGCTTCATTGGAGCCGCGTCAACGGATCGGCGGGCTGTGCATGCGCGGTCACCGGCCCAGCCTCGTCCACTGTCCGAGGGCGGTGCCGGCAGCCCCCGGGATCCGGTCGAACCTCACCCTCGCGCGCCCCCCTGCTCCGTCAGCTCGGTCGTCACATGTTCGCCCAGCCCCACACCTGCCTGTGTCATCGTCAGATAGGTCCGATCGGCGCCGCTCTCCGTGATCCTGTCCGCCTCGGCCTGATGCATGGCATGGCCAACGACCCAGCCCCGGTAGCCACTGCGACGTAATTGCCGGGCCGCGGTTTCCTTCGATTCACCGCCGGCCAACGCCAGCACCACCGCGCGCGGCGCGCTCAGATCGAGGCTATGCCAGAAGAACGGATCGTCCGCGTCCGCGTACGATACGTGGCGACCCGCTTGCCGGTGTTTGTCCACCTGGCTGGGATCGGAATCGATGCCAACCGCTTTCATGCCCGCGGCCTGAACGAAGTCGTAGGTCGCCGTCCCGACGCGCCCCATTCCGAGCACCAGAACATCCGCATCGCCCAGTGCCACGGGCTGTTCATCCGGATGCTCGAGGCGGCGCTCGAATCGCTTGAGCGTGGGTTCCAGGCGTTCGACGATCCGGTTGCTGTAGCGGTTGATCGGCGCGGCGATGGTGAACGAAACCGCGACTGCAACGGCGAGCGGAACCAGCCACTGCTCCAGTGTTGCGGCGGCGACAATCAGACCGAATTCGCTATAACACGACAGGGTCAGGGAACTGATGAGCGCGTTGCGAACGCGCAAACGGCAGGCGAGCAGCAGCGCGAAGAAGAGCAGGCCCTTGAGCGGCAGGAGGAGTGCCAGCGCCAGAGCCAAAAGGAGTTCCTCCGTGCCCGGGATTCCGGTCAGCCCGATCTGGAGGAAAAAACCAATCAGGAAAACTTCCTTGAGGCCCCAGAGTGCGTCGGAAAGCTCCTTGCTGCGGCCATGGTCGCCAAGCAGGACGCCGACCAGCAAGGCGCCCAGTTCGCCACTCAGCCCCACCGCCGCAAAGCCCATGCCGCCGATCACTAGGGCGAGCAGCATGCCGACGAGTACGAGGAGTTCCTCGTTACCCGCATTGTCGAGCAGCCAGCAGAAGGCCGGGCGCAGGAAGGGCAGAAGGACCAACAGGAACGCCCAGTATGACGGCTGCTGGTCGCCGAAAATCGCCAACACCGCGATGGCGATCAGGTCCTGGATGATCAATATCCCGATCGCGGTGCGGCCGTGGAACGCGCGCAGTTCGCGCTTGGAATCCAGCACCTTCGCGGCCAGCACGGTGCTTGAGAACGCCAATGTGATCGCGAGCAGCACGGCCTCCTGCCCGGCGATGCCGAACAAAAGGCTGAAACCACCCCCCAGCACGGCGGTAGTGACGGCGAAATGGACAAGGGACGTGCCGGCCACGTGCCATTGGAGCAGCTGGCGCAGCTTGAGCTTGAGACCGACCGTGAAAAGGAGCAGCAGGATGCCGAGATGCGCCACGTGATCGAGGGCGGGGCCCGCGGTCGCGGGCATACCAAGGTCCGGTCCGAAGGCATTCAGGGCGAAACCGGCGAGCAGGAACCCCACCAGCGGCGGGATCCTGATCTGCTGCACGAGCAATCCGGCCACGAGGGCGAAACTGATCGTCAAGACCTCAAGCATCATGGCGTATCCCCCCACTCCATCCTCAACCGGCTGTTATCGCGCGGGCGGACCGGCGACACGCGGATATTCGCAACATGTCAGCGTGAGTGTAAGGGTCGGATCATGCAATCCATCATCTCGGCACGCCTGGCTGCATGACTGCACGTGGTGTAATGCATGCCGGTTGCATTACCGGTTTCCCGAATTGCGACTCCGGTACACCGATATTGCGGAGGCCTGGCGGGACATTCGCTCGCCCCTGATTCTGAAGCATGTCGCCGGCAGAACCGCTCAGCGGTCCCGGGCTCCGCCGCGCCTGATCCAGACAGCCCGGGGCGCGCGCATTGTATAGTGGTGGTCGTCGCTTACAATGACGCCTTGGCTGAGAAGCCCGGCCAAGGCCGGCGGCCCGGCTGGTTATCCTTCCCGGGGGGACGGTTTGCGCCGTGACGAGGAGACAACAATGATCCGAAATATCCTGACCGGCACCGTGCTGGCACTCGCGCTGACCGCGTTGCCGGCCGCCGCGAGCGAGCCGGTGAAAGTGGGCATGATCACGACGCTGTCCGGTGGCGGCAGTTCGCTCGGCATCGATGTCCGCGATGGCTTCATGCTGGCCGTCGAGCAGGGCGACGGGGCCCTGGGCGGCGTCCCGGTCGAGGTCCTCATCGAAGACGATGGCCGCGATGTGGGTCGCTCGATCCAGATCGCGCAGCGCATGATGCAACGCGAGGAGGTGGAGATCTTCACCGGCATCATCTGGTCCAACCTCGCCCTGGCGGCCGTGCCGCGGATCCTTCGCCAGGACGCGCTCTACATCAGCCCGAACGCGGGGCCGGCCGAGTTGGCGGGCGAGCAGTGCCATCCGGGCTACTTCAACGTCGCCTGGCAAAACGACAACCTGCACGAGGCGATGGGACAATTCGTCAACGACGAGGGTCATGACGACGTCTACCTGGTGGCGCCCAACTATCCCGCCGGGCGCGATGCGCTGGCCGGCTTCAAGCGCTTCTACGAGGGCAACGTGGCCGGCGAGGTCTACACCAGCCTGGGGCAACAGGACTACGCCTCGGAACTCGCTACCTTGCGCGACGCGGATCCCGATGCAGTTTTCTTCTTCCTGCCCGGCGGCATGGGCATCAACTTCCTCAAGCAGTACGACCAGGCCGGACTCAAGGGAGACATCCCGCTGTACGGTCCCGCGTTTTCATTCGACGAAGGCATTCTCAGCGCGGCGGGGGATGCAGCCCTGGGCGTGCGCAACAGCTCGCAGTGGAGCCCCGATCTGGACAATGCCGCCAACCGGGACTTCGTCGAGGCCTTCCAGGACCGTTACGAGCGCCGCCCCTCGCTGTACGCCAGCCAGGGCTACGATGCCGCGCGCCTGCTCGGCAGCGCGCTTTCCAAAGTCGCTGGCGAGATCGACGACCGCGACGCCCTGTACGATGCCCTGCGCGAGGCGGACTTCGACTCGGTCCGCGGTGATTTCCGCTTCAACAGCAATCAGCATCCGATCCAGGACATCTATGTGCGCGAGGTGTTCCGGACCGAGGACGGCACACTGTCGAATCGCATCGTCGACCGCGCGTTCTCGGACCATGAGGACGCCTATGCCGGCGATTGCCGGCTCGCCAGCGACTGAATCCTGAACGGGAACGGGGGCATGGCCGCACCGGCGGCCCCCCCCCGGATCACGCGATGCTGCTATTCCTGGAACAGCTGCTCAACGGTCTGCAGCTCGGCGTCATGCTGTTTCTGCTGGCGGCGGGGCTGACGCTGATCTTCGGCATCATGGGCCTGATCAACCTGGCCCATGGCTCACTGTACATGGTGGGGGCCTTCTCCTGCGCCTCCGTGCTCGCGAGCACCGGCAGCTTCCTGCTGGCGGTCGCTGCGGGCGTTGCCGCCGCCGGCCTGGCCGGGCTGGTGATCGAGAGTGCAATCATGCGCCCGCTGTATGCCCGCGGTCACCTCGACCAGGTGCTGGCGACGTTCGGCCTGATCCTGTTCTTCAACGAACTCGTGCGTATCGTCTGGGGACCGCGGCCGCTGTTCATCGATGTACCCGACTGGCTTGCCGCCAGCGTGGAGATCTTCCCCGGCGCGGGCTATCCACTCTACCGGCTGGTCATCATCGGCATCGGCCTGGCCATCGCCCTTGGCATGTGGTGGCTGGTCCAGCGCACCCGCCTCGGGATGCTGCTGCGCGCGGGCGCCGCCGACCGCGAGATGGTCGCGGCCCTGGGCGTCGATACCCGCCTGCTGTACGCCGGCGTGTTCATGCTCGGGGCGATGCTGGCCGGGCTCGCGGGGGCACTGGCCGGACCGCTGTTCGCGGTCGAGGTGGGAATGGGCGAGCACATCCTGATCCAGACCTTTGTCGTCATCGTCATCGGCGGCATCGGCTCGATCCGTGGCGCGCTGCTCGGTGCCCTGCTGGTAGGCATGGTCGACACGCTCGGCCGTGCCTATCTGCCCACCGTGCTGCGCCTGATAGCCGAGCCGGCCACCGCCGATGGCGTCGGCTCGGCACTGGCGTCGATGCTGATCTATCTGCTCATGGTCGTGGTCCTCGTCTGGCGGCCACGCGGACTGCTGCCTGCCCATGGACACTGAACGTCGCCGTTGGCTTCCGCTGGCCGGGCTCGCCCTGCTGGCCATGATTCCGGTGATCGCCGGGCTCGCCGACGATCCCTATCTGGTCACCATCTTCACCCGGGTGGTGATCCTCGCCCTGGCCGCGGTGGGGCTCGACTTCATCATCGGTTATGGGGCGATGGTGAGCTTCGGCCATGCCGCCTTCATCGGCGCCGGGGCCTACACGGTCGGCATCCTCGCCCACCATGCCACGAACGGCACACCGCTGATCCCGGGCGTCTCCTGGCTTTCCGGGACGACGGCGGGCCTGGTCGCATGGCCGATGGCCGTTCTCATGGCGGCCCTGCTGGCGCTGTTCATCGGTGCGCTGAGCCTGCGTACCCGCGCCCTGTACTTCATCATGATCACGCTGGCCTTCGCCCAGATGTTCTATTACCTGTTCGTCTCGCTGGAGGGCTACGGCGGCAGCGACGGGCTGATCCTGTGGGACCGCAACACGCTGCCGCTGATCGATACCGGCAGCGCGATCCAGTTCTACTATCTGTGCCTGACCTGTCTCGCCGGCACGGTCTTCGCGCTCCGGCGTGTGGTCGGCGCACGCTTCGGCCGCGTGCTGCGCGGTGCGGCGGAGAATGAGCGCCGGATGCAGGCCCTCGGTTTCCCGGTCTACCGCTACCGCCTGGCCGCCTTCACCATCGCCGGCGGCACCGGTGGGCTGGCGGGTGCCCTGCTCGCGAATCTGCAGACCTTTGTCAGCCCCGGCCTCCTGCACTGGGAGCAGTCCGGCGAGTTGATGATCATGGTTATCCTCGGCGGTATCGGCACCCTCTACGGGCCTGTTCTCGGCGCCACCGCCCTGATCATGCTGGAAGAGACCCTGGCCGCCTGGACGGATCACTGGATGATCGTGCTCGGGCCGATCCTCATTTTTGTCGTGTTGTTCGCGCGCCGGGGGCTGTTCGGCTGGCTGACAGGGGGGCGCCGATGACCGATCCGCTGCTGTGCGTACGGGGCCTCACTCACTCCTTCGGCGCGGTCAGGGCCAGTGACGATGTGGACCTCGATGTCCATGAGGGCTCCCTGCACGCCGTCATCGGGCCGAACGGCGCCGGCAAATCCACCCTCATCGGCCAGCTCGCCGGCGAGATTCGACCCGACGCCGGCTCCATCCATTTCGCGGGCCGTGACATCACGCGCATGCCCGTCCACCGCCGCGCCCGCAACGGCCTGGCACGCTCGTTCCAGATCACCTCGATCTTCCCGGGCTTCAGCGTGCGCGAGAACGTGGCCCTCGCCGTGCAGGCCCACGCGGGGCACAGCTTCCGCTTCTGGAGGCGGGCCGACGCCGAGGTCAGCCTCAACGACACGGCGGAGGCCACCCTGGATGAGATCGGGCTGGGCGCGCGCGCCGATACGCTGGCCGGTGAGCTGGCGCACGGCGAGCGGCGCCAACTCGAGCTGGCGATGGCGCTGGCGCCGTCACCACGCATGCTGTTGCTCGACGAGCCGATGGCGGGCATGAGCAGCGACGAGGCCGCGCGGCTGTCCGATCTCCTCGCGGGACTGAAGGGCCGGGTGACCATCCTGCTGGTGGAGCACGACATGGACGTGGTGTTCGCGCTGTCCGACCTGATCACCGTACTGATTTTCGGCCGCCGAGTGATCACCGGCGAGCCGGCGGAGATCCGCGCCAGCGACGACGTCCGGGCCGCCTATCTCGGGGAGGCCGGCTGATGCTGAAACTGACGGATGTCGAAGCGGGCTACGGCACCAGCCAGGTGCTGTTCGATGTGGATCTCGAGGTCCGCGATGGCGAGGTCGCGACCCTGCTCGGGCGTAACGGCATGGGCAAGACCACCACCGTGCGAGCGATTACCGGCCTCAATCCGGCCACCCGCGGGCGCATCGAGTTCGCCGGCCAGGACATCACCCGCCTCGCATCGCACCGGATCGCCCGGCTGGGTCTGGGTCTGGTACCGGAAGGCCGGCGCATCTTCCCCACCCTGACGGCACGCGAGAATCTCGTCGCCACGGCGGCCAACCGCCATGATGTCCCTGCACCGTGGACGCTGGAACGGGTGTTCGATCTGCTGCCGGTACTCGCCGAAGCAGGCGGACGGCCCGGGCATGCGCTGTCCGGCGGCGAACAGCAAATGGTCGCCATCGGCCGCGCGCTGATGACCAATCCGCGCCTTCTGGTGCTCGACGAGGCGGCCGAGGGTCTCGCGCCGATGATCCGGACCACCATCTGGGACTGCCTGCGCGCACTCAAGGCGGCCGGCCAGTCGATCCTGGTCATCGATCAGAATCTCGACGCCCTGCTGGAGCTGGGCGACCGGCACTACATCATGGAGAAAGGGGCCATCGTCTGGCACGGGGACTCGGCGGCGCTGGCCGCCGACCACACACTGCTCCAGCGCCATCTGGGCGTCGCCTGACTCGATCATGCAACCGCTCTACAACGGCTACACCGCCGACGAGCTGCAGCAGCAGTACAGCGCGCGCAGCGCGGTGCCGGAGCATCCGGAGATCTTCGAGCGCTGGCGCGCCGACAGCGCCGCCTGGCGCGACCACGAGGCGCCAGCGCCATGGATCGACCTGCCCTGGGGCGAGCGCCGCCGCCAGTGCCTCGACCTGTTCCACCCCGACGGCACCGGCCCGGCGCCGCTGCACGTGTTCTTCCATGGCGGCTACTGGCAGTCGATGGAGCGCCGCGACTTCAGCTTCGTCGCCCGCGGTCTCAACGCCCGCGGCATCGCGGTAGCGGTCGTCGGCTACAGCCTCTGCCCCGATGTCCCGCTGGCCGCTATCGTGGACGAGGCCCGCGCCGCCATCGCCTGGCTCCATGCCCGGCGCCAGGAACTGCGCCTCGATTCCGGTGGGCTGCAGATCTCGGGCCATTCGGCGGGCGCCCACCTGGCGGCTATGCTCGCGGCCACCCCGCCCGCGGACCGCGGCGACGCCAACGTCGACTGGATCGCGCCGGTAAGCGGGGTGTTCGAACTCGAACCGCTCGTCCATACGGCGCTCAACCACGCCCTCCAGCTCGATGTGCCCACGGCGCGCGCGCTGAGTCCGTTGGCCACCGGGCCAGCCGGGCCCGTCGCGGTCGATGCCTGGGTGGGTGCCCGCGAGAGCAGCGAGTTTCACCGCCAGTCCGCGGCCCTCGTCGATCAGTGGCGGGATGCCGGCGCGACGGCGGCCCTCCATCGAGTCGAGGACTGTCATCATTTCAGTGTGCTCGATGCGCTTTATGCGCTCGATGGTCCGCTGGTGGAGCGAGCCGCCGCGCGCGCCGGGCGGTAACGTGCCGGCCCGCCCCGGGTCGCGGGCGGCACGCTGAAGTGCCACTGCGACAGTGACACGGTGACGGTCGAGATCATCAGCCAGTGCGCGCACAACCACGTCTGCGGCTGTACCCGCTGCTGGAAACCCGAGGGCGCGCTGTTCGCACAGGTAGCGGTCGTATCGCGCGAACACGTAAACATCACGGCCAGCCAGGACAGGCTCGCCGTTGTCGACCCCGATGCCACCATCCAGCGCCACGCCTGCCGGGCGTGCGGGGTGCATATGCTCGGGCGCATCGAGAACACCGAACATCCGTTCTACGGGCTGGACTTCATCCACACCGAGCTGTCGGATGAAATCGGCTGGGCGCCACCGGAGTTCGCGGCCTTCGTGTCGTCGATCATCGAGGGCGGCTACCCGCCGGAAAATATGGATGCCGTTCGCGACCGTCTGGAAGACATCGGGTTGCCGCCGTACGATTGCCTCTCGCCTGCGCTCATGGATCTCATCGCGACCCACGCGGCGCGGCAAAAGAGTGGCGTGAAAGCGGCCTGATTCACGGGCGACGGTGTGGGGGCGCCGTCGCTCGGTAGACTTCGGGCTCACCGCCATAGGCGCACTCGCAACCGTCTCGCTCCGAGGGCTGCGCATTTACCAATTGTCAACGATGTGAGACACCTCACATCAATCCCCCGCCACGTCAGCGAGCCTTAGGCCCTGATTTGCCGTAAGGCTTTCCATGTATACAACTGTCGTCATGAATGCCAAGGGCGGCGTCGGCAAGACCACCGTTGCGACGAACATCGCCAGCTGGTTCGCGGTCAACGGCGTCCCAACGGCTATCATGGACTATGACCCGCAGGGCTCGAGCCTGGACTGGCTACAACGACGTGCGAACGACGCACCACCCATCCATGGCGCCGATGCCGGCTCACGGACTGGCGGCGGTCTGAAGAGCATCGCCAGGCATATTCCGCCCGACACGGAACAGCTCATCGTCGACGCTCCGGCCAGCCCCTCACCGGTTCTCATCAAGGAACTGCTCGGCCGCGCCGATTCCATCCTCATTCCGGTGGCGCCATCGAGGGTGGACATCCACGCGACCGCGAAATTCATCGAGGAGCTCCTGCTCGTCGGTGGTCTGCGCTATCGCAATACGCGCACTGCCGTCATCGGGAACCGCGCCCGCTCTTCCACCGCCGTCTACGAGCCGCTTGAACGGTTCGTGCATTCTCTGCGCCTGACATTTCTGACGCACCTGCTCGACTCCGAGGTCTACATCGAATCGGGTGACACCGGGTACGGAATATTCGAGATGAATGCGCAGCGCAGCGCGGATCAACAGCATCGGTTCCGGCCTATCGTCAATTGGTTACGTCACGATACACCACCGCACGAGGAACCCCACTCCAACGTGTTCCCGCTGGCGCAGAGCCGCGTTGGGGAAAATGGGCCCTGAGCCGAGCACTCCTTCACAGCCGCTTGCTCGATCTCCCCTGCCCCTGATTCTCGAGATGCACGTTCCGCCTATGCGACGCGTGGGACCGCCGCACACCGTCGATTCCTCGGGTTGCATTCGGCGCCCCGAGCCGCGGTCGATATATCGTCGCTGAAACTTTCCCTTGCCCTCGAATATCGGCGAAGCCGTTCAACTCCTTCGATGGACTGGCCACTCGGCGAACCCGAGATAAAGGATCATGATGAAGTTGACGAGCGGCACAATCATCAACAGGCCCATCCACTTGCTAAAGCCTGCCTTGCCGAAGATGTTGCAGAATGCCCAGATGATTGCGACGCACATCACAAGGCCGATCACGACCGGAATTATACCTTCCATATCTATTCCCTTATGCTGTCAGTCACCGATGGCGTTGGCGAGCAGGGCCCCGGCGATCGACCGCTGTAGTCCACTGCTGTAACCGGCGGCACAGGGATCAATCGCATGTGCCTTCGGTGTCCGCTCGATGGACGGAGGCGACGGCAAAATTGCCAGCCCGATCAAAAGCGTGCCTCACCTGCAATCTCCGGACAAGTCCATTTGTTGTCAACAGCCTTGGGCACCGACGCGGAACGCGCAGAATGAATGGGCAGGATTGGATTGAGGCCGAACCGGCCAACCGCGAACAGAACCGCATCGCCCACCTGCGGGGCGTGATCGATGATCGTCCGAAGGCGACCGATGGAACGGGGCGGTAAGCCGGAAAACGGCTGCGAGTTATAGTCGAGACCGACTACAACCGAAACCGCGACCACCCCTGTCTCGATGACCGTTCACCAATGGCGTCCGAGGATCTGACTGATGTGGCTCGGCCCGGCGTCCGTGAAATCGAGGCTGATTCCACCTGACGCGGGAAGGTCCCTCAATCGGTAGGCCCGCGCGCGCATCTCGTCTAGCCTGTGGGGTTCACCCGCCGTTCCCGAATGATGCAGTCATGTCGAATTCCCTGCAGGATCGCCTCAAGCAAAGCGCCTTCGCGGACGAGAAACCGACGCGCAAAGCACGGCAGTACAAGAAAAAAGTGCACGTGCACTACACCCCCCGTAACGTGGCCTGGTCGGCCATGCGCTTGATCGCCGTTCTTCTCGGGATCGCGGCATTGCCTGGTCCATGCATCGCGTGCAGCGCAGACGCAGCGGGCGACACCGGCGTTGCCCAGCCGGGAACGCGTGTCGAATTCGCGAGCGCCAAAACCGCCTTTCGATCGTTGACGACACGCATGGCGCCCGTCGAGCCGATCACGCTTGAAGGCCGACTGCGTCTGCCCGATGGGCCGACGGGAGAACCGCTGCCGGCCATGCTGCTGGTGCACGGCAGCCGCGGGCCGCAATGGCACCACAAGGCACGCTACGAGCAGCGTTTCAACGACGCCGGCATTGCCACCTTCACCATCGATTCGTTCGCTCCCCGCGGCATTGACTCGACCGTGGGACGCCAACACCGATTGTCGCTGTTCAACCAGACCTTCGACGCGTTAAGTGCGCTGCAATGGCTGCGGAATCAGCCCCGAATCGATGCACAGCGAATCGGGATCATCGGCTGGTCGCGCGGGGGTACAGTGGCGATCGACGCATGGCGGCAACGCAGCGTCGCCGAATACCGTCGCCATGCGGGCGTCGGGGACGACTTTGGCTTCGCCGCACACATCGCCTTCTACCCATCATGCTCGGGACGCGAGGCGCGGATCGAGATGAGCGGCGTACCGATGCTCATGCTGATCGGCAAGGAAGACGACTGGACCGGCGTACGGGCGTGTCGCGAGTGGGCCAATGCCGTGCGCGCCGCCGGGCACGCACTGGAAGCGGTGATCTACGACGATGCCGCTCACGCGTTCGATTACCCGGGCAGTTTCCATGAATCCCTTCCACACGGCGAATCACTGCGCGAATGCGCGTGGATTCGTCGGCCGGACGGATTCGTCGATCTCGAGACCGGCAGGTACCAGCGCTGGGGAACGGGGTATCGCAATTGGTACGAGTGGCGTGCGCGTTGTGCAAAGACGGGCGTCACCGTGGCCAGTAATGCGACCGCACGGCACAAGGCGTTCGATCAAGCGGTCGCGTTTGCCGTCAAGGCGCTGCGCTGAGCGACTCGCCATCGATCCCGTTTCGGGAAGGATAGGAGTCTGGCATGTCGGACTCCCGGGTCAGAGTAACGAGTCGACGGATACACTATCGCCCGCCCGTGAGTTCCTGCTTTCTGACCCGGAAAATCCGCAATGTCATCTTGATTCCAGGCGTACATCAATTCTGCATGGCGACACCTTCCTCCCATCGGAAACCGATCCCTCCACCATGCCAGACCCCTTCTCCGAACGGGCTGGTATCACGGATATTGAAATAACTCGGCAATCCAAAGCCCGGGGCGAGATCCTGAACGCCGCGAACGGTACTGCGGTGCATGATCCGCAAGCCCTGTTCCGCGGCGGGCAAGTGGGCTTCAGGGGTCGCTCGATGGGCCACGGCCAGATTGTCGATAAACACGCAGTCGTTTTCCTGGTACTCGTAGGCAGTAGCGTAGCCGTTGTCCATCCCGGCATTCAGAATATCGTTGTATTCGTGACAGAGCTGCTTCAGCTCCTCCGCATTCAACAGACGAAATCCATCCTGATCGGGCAGCTTTTCGATGACTGCACCCGTCATCCCCAGGTGCAACCAGATACACTTGCGCTTCGATATGGGATGCGTATGCACGACCGGATGCACGACTCCGGAACCGGAGTTCACCGAGGACAACCGCCCCCAGAATTCCTGCCGGTCTTCCGGGAGCGCGTCCCACGCGGCAGCCTGATGCGCGAAACAGGTACCTCCACCTTTCTCCGGCGGCCGGATGATGTGGTAGCCCGCGTGCGAGAAGGTGGCCGGCACGAAACTGCCGTCGTTGTGCCACTGCGGTCCGACCCCCGGGATGCCCTGACGGCTGTCATTAGACAGGCGGAAAATGTGTGGATTGCCACCGGGAGTCGCCGGATGGACCCCATGGGTGCTGTGCAGTTCCCTGCCCCCCCACAAACGACTGGCACGCAGAAAATCGTCCACTTCCAGTTGCTTTTCGTTCTTGAAAACGATGAAACCACGATTCGCCATCTCGATTTCAAGCGCCTCGACCACTTCGTTTGGCGGCCCTTCCTCGGATGACAAATCGATGCCCTCCACCTGGGCCCCGATCGGGTCCAGCGGTGTCAATTTCCCACCGTGTTTTTCAACAGTGTCGACGCGTGACGGGTCAAGCGGCGAGATCTTCGATAAATCTGTATTCAATGCTGACTCCTGCCTTTGAATTCAGTGGAAAACGGACGAGCGCTGCGCCGGATGCCGAATCCTTGAAGGATTCGCCAGCAGGCGCACCACAGTCACCCGAGAGCCGGTTCGACTTGAAGGGCCGTGATGGGAGATGTGCATCGATCCTCCATCGGCGGGAGGCGAGGCTGGCAGAACCTTGCGCGCCGCAAAGCAGCGGCCCGTTGTATTCAAGGCACTCCTGGCGGCGAGCCAGTCACGCCGAGACCAGGGCCTCCTTCGAGTCGGAGTGGTTTTACAGCGTCATGCCGGCATTGCCGGTCTGGATGACGACGCGGTCGGTGCCCGTCGCATGGAAGCCACCGCTGTAGAAAAGCGGCATTGCCCGCATCGATCAGGCGTTCGCGCCTGTTCGATCACATCGTGTTCCGGATCGCGGACCTCGATAGACCGATCAGTCTAAAAACTACCATGTACCGACAAGGCGATCAAACACCCGGGCAATTCCGGGCAGAGCTCCGCAGACTTGATGGAATCCCGGGGAGAGTTTGAGGCAGCCCGGCTTTCACGGACTCCGCGTCAAGCCACCTCAAGAGGTAAGTACCGTTTGCTGACCCCAGAGCTCGCGGAACCCGGCGGCGCCGCACCCTCGCACTGTCTACAGGTGTATGGGTTCTGATCCGCGGATCAGAACTGGATGCGAACGGTCAAGCTTCCGCTTTCGCCCAACTGCTTACAGACTCTGGGTGTGTCCATCCACGGCGATGCTCTGACCGGCAATCCGGGCCCCGGCTGCGGAGCACAGGAACAGCGTCGTTTCCGCCAGGTCGTCCGCCGTGATCCAGGTGCGCAGGCTGTTGAGTTCGACGTAGCCGGCGCGCACGTCGTGCTCCGGGAGGCCCGTCGCCTCGGCCTCCGCTGCGATCACCCGATCCATCCGCTCGCCGCTCACGGCACCGGGTGCGACCGCATTGACGCGCACCCCAGCCGGTCCCGCCTCGGCCGCTGCCGCTCGGGTCAGACCCTCCACCGCCCACTTCGAGGCGCAGTAGGGCGAGCGCTGCGGGTAACCGAAGCGCCCGGCAGTCGACGAAAAGTTGACGACCGCACCGGAGCCCTGCGGCTTCATCACGGCGAGCGCCCGACGCATGCACAGGTAGGTGCCGACGAGGTTGACGTCGACGCACGCGCGCCACTCCGACGGCACACTGTCTTCCAGGTTCGCGGTCGGGCCGGCGGTGCCCGCCGCATTCACCAGCACATCGAGCCCCCCCAGCTGCCGGAGCGCGGCGTCGAAGAGCGCATCGACCTCGCTTTCGGAGGTGACGTCGGTGCGCTTGCTGCGGATTCCGTCCGGCAGGCTCGAGAGGCCCGCCGCATCCACGTCCGCGGCGAACACCTCGGCACCCAGCTCGTGAAAACGCTCAGCGATGCGTCGCCCAACGCCAGCGGCCGCCGCGGTTACCAGGACCCGGGCACCGGCAAATTCGTTTTCCATTGGCTGAACACCTTGTGTGGTTATCGTGCCTTGATCGTCTGCCAACGAGGGACCCGGGATTTGTCAGCAGGCGACCGATGCTTGATGTAATCCGTCGAGCACCCGGCTCCGATCCGTCTCCCTCACTCTCTCTCCGCGCCGCCAACGGGCGTGGTACACCCCTCTGGCGTGGCAACCCCCGAGGCCCTGCATCATGGCTCACACCGCGTCCGGACAACGCCCTCGAAAGGCTCGGCCCCGCATTGTGTGCGACCGACCATTAACAGACTGAACATAGTTCAGCGGGTGCGGCGTGATTTGACATGGACCAAGCGATCTCGTGGTACGCAGCCCGCGTCGCTGGACGCATCGAGTCCACAGATTCCGGCGCCGGATAGTTGTCATGCCTCTTGTGGCCGGCTTACTCGTCGCAGTTGTACTCGACCGTCCAGCCATCGTAGAAGTTGTAGCTGACGGCATCGGCGAGGCCGTTGGTGAAACTCTTCTCCACCTTGACCGATTGCCAGTCATTGCCGCCGCAGCGCTTGCGCATGTCCACGGGCGGGCTGAATTCCACGAGGTCCAGGATTCCGCCGTGATGCCATTCGCGATACGTGTAGTCCAGACCGGCATCACCATTGTCGAAATGCAGGGTCGAGCAGCCGCCCGAGCCGACCAGCAGTGCAATCAGTACAACGACCCGTTTCATGCGTTGCCCCACCATCTATCCACACCAGATCCGCGCGGACCGCGGGGCGTAGATGCCGAACGTGATCACCGTCAGAACGCGGTTCCCGAACGTATCCTGCGCCTGGATCTGCCTGACCGGCCGGTCACCGCAAACGGCCTGCACGTCAACGCGGTGCTCGCCGACCAATCCCCAGAAGTAATAGTCATAGGTCATCTGGCGCGTGGGTTCAGTGGCGAGCTTGCCGGTCCCTTCGGGGCGGATCGTGACGGTCGAACAGCCTGCCAGGGCCAGCATCAGGGCCCCTGCGATCAGCACACGCTTCATCTCGGTAAACCTCCCACGGACAGGCCCACCCCCCGGGAAATGTCCGTTCTCCCGGAACGACGTTTCGATCCCGTATGGCCGACCCCGTATGGCCATCCCATACCCGGACGTTCCGCGAACCGCGACACCGGCAACGGCGCGCGGAGGGCTCGCCACCTGGCGCCGCAAAACGAGTCTAGTCCACGCGAATCGTGTTGGCGCGCGTTCCCGCGTCATCCGCTTGCACCGCCCGGTGCCGCCATTCCGCCGGCGAGTAGCCGGTGCAACGCTTGAACGCCCGACTGAAGGCTTCTTCCGAACCGTAGCCAACCGCCGAGGATACGCGAGCGATCCCCAGGCCCCCGTCCGAGAGCAGGCTCGCGGCGATCTGCATGCGCCACTTCAGGAGGTACCCCATCGGCGCCACGCCGAGCGCCCGGGTGAACCGTTCGACAAGCACGGTGCGCGAAAAGCCGGCCTCGCGGGCCAGTATCTGCAGGGTCCAGGCACGGGCCGGATCGCCGTGCAGGAGTCGCAGCGTCCGGCCGACGCAGGTATCGACCAAGGCGCCCAGCCAGCCCGGCTGGTCTGCCGGCAGGGACTCCATGTACGAGCGGACCGCCTCGATGAAAAGCAGCTCACTGAGGCGTGCGAGCACGGAAACGCTGCCGATGCGGGTCATGCTGCTCTCGGCCACGGCCGCCGCGGTCAGTGCCGCGAGCGAGACGTTGGCGGGGACGGCATCCGGGCCCACATGCAAAAGCCGCGGCAGGGCCTGGATAAGCGGGTTGAACGGTTGCACATCGCAGCCGAGGAATCCGCACAACAGACGCGCACGCTCATCATCATCGCCGTGCGCGTCGATGTAGGACGGCAGTGACTCCTCGGGGCTGGGCAACCCGTCCGCGCGGGACAGCGGCCGACTGCGGAAGCCGATATCCGTCGCCATCACGTGCGCGTCGCCGTGCGCAAACAGGACAATGCTGCCGGTCACCAGATGGACCGGCGGCGCCGCATCTCCGGCGAGTGCGGCCCAGCAATCCCCACGGGTAACGACGTGGTAGGCGATCAGATGCGGCGTCTGCGGCATCAGCCGGGGCGCGAGCCATTGCGCCGGCGGCGTTTCGGCCGCCCAGGTCGAACCGGCACGGACCTCGTAGAAGATGGCGCCTGACAGGCGCACCGTGCGCAGCACATCGGACAGGACGTCATTGTCCACGGCTTTCCTCCACCGGGACGC
>Ga0075106_1000148_pt1 | contig 39264 bp, 35 predicted proteins | sample AntDeeMetag02WF4_FD_69796 | JGI IMG/M metagenome (GOLD analysis project Ga0075106, IMG submission 69796) | Saline lake microbial communities from Deep Lake, Antarctica - Antarctic Deep Lake Metagenome 02WF4 | ecosystem: Environmental > Aquatic > Non-marine Saline and Alkaline > Saline | place... | reverse complement strand
AGGGCTGTCGCAGCGGTCGTGACGAACGGCGACAGGCCCGCCAGCTCCGGGTGCGGAGTGGCGACCACCGGACAACCCCCGGCCAGATACTCACGCACCTTGGTCGGGTGGGCGTAGCGAACCCGCGGGGTGTCGGCGAAGGGCATCAGCGCGACGCCGAAACGCGACAGCCAGGCCGGAAGATCGGCGTACGGCTGCGCTCCCACATAATGGATATTGTCGCCGGCGGGCAGCGCCGGTGCCGGCTCGACCACGGGCCCGACGATGACGAAACGCACGAACGGCAGCGAGGCGGCCACGGAGGCGAGCAGATCGAGATCGACATGGTCGCTGATCTGGCCGATGAAACCGGCAATCGGAGAACCGACCGCGGGCAACTCCCCGGTCCGATGCGATGCGGTCAGCGCCGTGTGCATGTGTGCCCAGTTCACGCCGTGCGGCAGGTACCGCACGTCCCCGTGGTGCCGTGACTTGCTCTGCACGAGTGCCCGTGAGGTCGCGATCACGCGATCGACCCGGGCGAGCAGTTCGCCCTCGATCCGTCCGACCAGGGCCGCGTCCATGCCGGGGAAAACGGAATGCTCGTCGGCGCAGTAATAGATGACACGCTCGGGGTCGAGCGCATCGACCACATCGACTGTCGCCGGACAGGCCGTGATCACGTACGGCCGTACGATCCCGTGCTGCCGCGCCGCGCGCCGCAGATAGGCGCCGACGAACCAGCGGTTGACCCGCCGCACCCAGCCGTAGCGCAGCCACGGCATGGCCAAGGGACTGACCACCACGACATTGGCGGCAGCCCCCGGCAACAGACCTGGTGCGGCATATTCCTGTCGCCTGCTGCGCAGCGAGCGAACGAACGCCCCGAGCTTGCCCACAATGCGGCGCAGGTCCCGTATGCTCAGGTGCGGACTCCGCAGCCCCAGCGAATCCACCCACAGCACCGGATGACGCTCCGCGAGGCCTGTCGCAAGATACTGACCGGTACTGTTGTGCCCTCCCCAGTCTTCGCCAAAGAAAACGACCCAGCGGTCCGGGGCAAGGGTGTCTGGCGGGGCCGTCGCCGGAACGGGAGCGGCCGTGGCGGTTTTCATGGGAGATTCCGCACGATACTCGGGCCAAGACGATTGGCGACCGCGAGCGGCAGGTGCTGCCAGAGCCGGATCGCCAGACGGTACTTCGGATTGTCGGGATTCAACGCGGGTATGTCGGTGCCCTCCGGCAACCAGTAATGCCAGTAACACGGGTGCTCGGCCGCCCCCCACTGACGCTTGAACCGGTGGGTGCCGCTGTCGATACTAGAGCGGCCGAAATCGAATTCGGTGTAGCCCTGTTCGACGGCGAATTCCAGGCAACGCCAGTACAGCAGCATGTTGACGCCAAGCGGATTGGCCGAACGCAGAGAGGACGCCCAGGGGATCTCCAGCCGGCCATGGAATCCAAGCAGGAATGCCGCGGCGACCGGACGCCCCGCGTGACGCACGACAACGATCGATGCGCATTCGCACAGCGCGAGCACGGCGCGGAAAAAACCACGGCCATATACCGGTGTACCGAGATCACGCATGTTGCGGGCGAACACCTGATAGAAATCGTCCAGCAGTTCGTCGCCCCCGGTCTCCGTGGTCACGTCCTCGCGCATGGGGCGCCGAACCTGTGCGCGCAGCTTGGAGCCGAGTTCCGACCACAGGGTATCCGTCGCAGTCGGCAACGACCGGCGCATGATCAACTTGCTGTCCCGCACCGGCCAGTGCTCCGCACGCCGTTCGGCATCGCGGAATTCGAGGTGATCGAGCCCGAGTTCACGTGCCCGACCGGCCGCTGCATCCATCAGCGCCTCGGTGACGGCCTCATCGTCCGCCAGCGCACCGCCGTAGTTTCCGAAGGGCATGGAGACACCGTAGTGACCGAACAGGCGGCTCCTGAGATAGACGATCGGCAATACGCCGCACACCGTCCCCGCACCATCACGGGCGATCCAGCGATCGACCGGGTGGCCGAAAGCGGTCAAGATCACGCGTCGCCAGGCATCGAGATGGTAGGGCGAGCCGTGCGGATGGGAACGCACATACTCGTCCCATGCCCGTGTGTCCGCAGGCACGGCCGCATCGATCCGCACGGTTCCGAGTTTTTCGGCGACTGCACTCATACCCGGCACTCCGGCGAACGCCATGGATAGTCCGTCCGGGGCACGGACGGACTCACGTCATCCCTCTCTCGGGCGTCACGCATGGACCACCTCCGGCAGTACCGGGACCGGATCGAGATGGTGCCTGGCCAGCACTTCGCCCGCCGGCGCAAAGGAGAAGTCCTGCAGCAGTCGTTCCAGCCTGGGCGCACAACGACTCAGGTTGTTGTAATGCCGGAAGCGTGACAGCGCCGGGGCCCGCACGCGGGGTTGACCCGGATCCACTTCCCAGGGGTGCAGATAAAAGACAAACGGCTTGCCCTCGCGCCGGTTGACGCTACGCAGTCCGCGATGGGTCAGCCAGTACGGATACAGCCGGAAATAGCCGCCCCCCGCGATCGGCAGATCGATGCCACCGATGCGCCAGGTCGTCAGCGGGAACTCGATCAGATCGAAACCGGATGGGGTCTGCAGGCGATGTGGCCAGCGCTCGAAACCGGCGATACCGTAGCGATCATGGTGGACCGGAAAGATGCTCGAATCCCAGCTGAAACCGGCTTCGGCAATCTCATCGAGTGCCCACAGCGAGGCCTTCGTGATCGAATAGCTCGCCGCCCGATAGCCGAGCACCGTTTGCTGCACCTGATCCTCGAGAATCGCCTTGCCGCGGCGCGTCTCCGCGCGGAAATCCGCCGGCGTCTGATCGTAGATCAGGCGATGGCTGTAGCCGTGACTCGCGATCTCATGACCGGCGGCGGCGATCATCCGCACGAGTGATGGATGACGCTCCGCGATCCAGCCGAGTACGAAGAAGGTGGCGCGCACCCCCGCCTGCTCGAACATGGCCAGCAGACGTTCGGTGTTGCGCTCGACACGCGACTCCATCCGCGGCCAATCGTCACGCGGCACGGTTCCGGCAAGGGCGGCGACCTGGAACCAGTCCTCGACATCGACGGTCAGCGCGTTGACGACGGTTTGCGCCATCAGGAATGCCCTCCGCCCGATTCGCCGGCCGCAAGCGCGTCAGCGACGCGAGCGAGATCGGCCCGCAGGCCGCGAATCTGTTCGGTCAGGGACAGCCCGAGCGCCCGGATCTCATACTGTACTTCGCTACCCGAAGTCTCGCTGCGGGCTGGCGCGCTCGCCCGATGGGCCCGCTCGCTGTAGGGCACCCAGCCCAATTCATTGGCTGCGGCTTCCACGACACCGGCGGTCACCTGAGGACACTCATCCACGTAAGCGGTCAGCAACGCCATATCGCAAAGAGAATTGATCAGGCGCGGTATGCCGCCCGCGTAACGGTAGATCACGGGAAACGCGTCGTCGCTGAACAGATCGGGCCGATCGCAACCGGCCACGGCGATGCGATGGGCCAGGTACTGGCGGCTGTCCTCGGGAGTGAGCGCCCCCAGATGAAACCGCAGACGCACGCGCTGCGCGAGCTGTTCGAGTTCCGGCGAGCTGATAAGGCGATCGAGTTCGGGCTGCCCCAACAATACGAGGCTCGCGACCTTCACCTGGTGCAGTTCGATCCCGGACAACAGGCGCACTTCCTCAAGCGCCTTGTAGCCAAGACACTGGGCCTCATCGATCGCGATAATGACGCGCCGTTCCTGTTCCGCCTGGTCGAGCAGGAAGTCCCGGAGCTGTTGCATCACCGAAACTTTGCCACGTGTATCCGGTTCCTCGCCGAACGCGACCAGGATTGCCTCCAGCAGTTCGCATTCCGACAACTGCGTCTGGTCGATACGCGCGACCAGCACCTCCTCGCTCAGGTCGTCGATGAAACGGTTGAGCAGAGTCGTCTTGCCGGCACCGATCTCGCCCGTGATAACGACAAAACCGTCCCCACTGACCAGCGCATATTCGAGATACGCCTTCGCCCGCGCATGCCCCGCGCTGAAGTACATGAAATCCGTATCCGGCGCGACCCGGAACGGGTGTCGTTCGAATCCGAATGCATTCAGATACAAGACATCCCCCTCCTACTCGCCCCAGCGATAACCGACCGCCGCGAAGACACGGTTCTCGTCGAAACTGCTGCCGTCGTTACTCGAATCACGTGTCCAGAAACGGTAACCGCCTTCGACGAACAGATTGCGCCCCATCAGGTGCCGCAGTCGTATCGCAGTGAGTACATCGTCATCCCTGCGATTGATCTGAAGGTAATCGGTCCGCGCTCCACGGATCGACCAATCGAGTCGGTCCACCGGGGTCAGCGGGTATTCGAGACCGAGATTTACGCCGTAACTCTCCCGATCGCGATTGCTGGTGGCGAAATCCTCGTCGGTCGCCCGTCCACCCAGAGTGACATCCAGTTTCGCGCCGCGACGCACCACTTGGGCCTGCACCTCGGACAAGATCAGGATGTCATCACTGTTGAACGCATCGGAAGCCGGTAATTCGACCGTCGGCTCGTTGCGACCGAGCAGACGGACGCCGGAGTCGGTCAGGCCCGTTTCCGCGCGCATGTCGAACTCGGTACGGCGTGTCGGCGTGTAGGACCAGTCGAAGCGGGCAAAACCACGCTGGAGTTCGTTGCCGTTCTTCTGCTCGATCCGTCGTCCGCCGCCCGTGAGCGAAACTTCTCCCCGCGCGAGCCGGTGAGTAAATCCGAGGCCGATTTCGTCGATCGTATAATCCAGCGGATCACCGCTGAACTCCGTGAACTCCACTTCCTGGCGCTGTACATTCAGGGCCATCTCGTTGAGCGTGCTCAGGCGATGCGACCAGACTGTACCGTACGCCCAGCGTTCGCTGTCGTTGCCCCGTTCAAAGTAGGTATTGCCGTAACGAACGCCGAAAGAAAGCCGATCGACCGGCGACGGGTTGAACCACAGTTCCGGCCCCATCACGAACGTGTTTGTGTCTTCGGTATTCTCCGGCGTCTCCGGATCCAGTTCCTCGAAACGGACCTGCTGAAAACGATTCTCGATATTGAAATCAAGTCGATCCTCGATCAGATGCACATCGGCGATCGCCGAGATCTCACCGACAATATCGTCCTCATTCCTGTCGTCACTGTAGCTCTGATACTCCAGGTTACCATCGATCCGCGCGGTCAATGCCCGGCTATCCGTTTGCCAGGCGAGATCGATGTAGGGCACGCTCAGGGTATTGGTCTGCTCGTTGGTTTCAGTCAAATCGATATTGTCACTGTTCTCGAGCCGGAAACCGATCTCGACATTCGTTTGTGCCGACACGGAAACCGCCACCAGCAACGGGGCAACAAGCAGCACCCCACGCAGGGATCTTCCATCGCGAACTGGTTCGAATGTGAGTGGGCGCATCATGATACTCACGCCGAAAACGGCATGGGCGGGTCATTGTTGAGAACCGTGCCGACAAACCGATCCGGCGGCAAACCGCCCACGGCCGCCTCGACCTGGCTGACCGTGGCGCCGGCGTATGGCACCACCAGCATCACGCTGTGGCAGATATCGGCGAGGATGCGCGTATCGGCCGCACCCAGGATCGGTGGTGCGTCGACGATCACGTAACGATCCGGATAACGGCCGAGGATCTCCTGAAACAGGGTGCGCAGACGCGACCCCGTAAAATACTCGGCGCCACCGACGCGGGAGCGCCCGACCGGCAGGATGCGCATCCGTGGCACCCCCGTCTCATGGACAATGCGACCGACCCGTGGTTCGTGGCCATCGAGGTAATCAGTCAGCCCCGGCAGCGATTCGTTGCCATCCGAGAACAGATCCGATGCCTGCGGATCGGCGATATTGCAATCGACCAGCAGCGATGTCTTCGTCTCTTCCAGTGCAAATGCGGCGGCCAGGTTTCGGGCGACAAAACTCGCCCCCGCCTCCTCGGAAGCACCGGTCACGAGCAGCAGAAAGTTGCGGTTGCCGGCCCGGCGTAGCAGCGAGGTCCGCAACTGGCGAAACGCATTGGTCACCCGCGGACTTGCCGCCGGGTGGATGATGCGCATGGCGGTCAGCGCCTGCGGCGTCCGCGGCTGCGACTCGCGCATGCGGGCGATACTGGCGCTGCCGCGCGCACGGCTTTCCATTGTGCCCGGTATCGAGCGCGTACCGTCCGGCTGCGTGACGATCCGCTCGAGCGCCTGTTCGATCTTGCTGGCCATGATCAGAGAATTCCGAGTTGGCGACCCACCAGGGCCGCAATTACGCCGGCTGCGCCGGCCACGCCGATCAGTACTGCGAAGAACGTAGCCCAGCGCCGCCCCCGCCGGTCACGGACGGTATCCATGTGCGGGATCGTTTCCAGGACCTGGATACCGCTGGTACCAGTCAACCGTTCCGCGCTGCGGACACGCGGGTCGACCAGCAGGAAACCGAACAGCAGACCGACCGGCACGCCCACCCCGGCAACGAGTCCACCGACGGCGAAATGGAGCATGCGTGGCCCGGCCGCATCGTGCGGCCGATACGCCGGCTCACTGATACGAAGGGTCAATGCCTGCTGCTCGCTGTCGAGATTGACCGACACGCGGGCATTCTCACGACGGCGCTGCAGGTCCTGGTAGATATCGCGATTGACCTCGTAATCACGATTCAGTTTTTCGTATTCGGCCTGGAGATTCTGGATCTCGCTGGAACGCTCGACTGTCTGCGCGAGCTTGGACTCCAGATCCCCCTTGCGGGAATCGAGCAGGCGCAACTCGCCGCGAACGGTGTACAGCTCCTCCTGCAGTTTCTGGTAGACCGGGTTGTCACGCGTGTTGCCGCCCAGGACGGCCCCGCCTCCGGAACCACCGTCTGGATTCTGTCGGATGTCGCTGCGCAGATCGGCGAGTTTTTCCTTGATGCGCACGATATCGGGATAGGTCTCGTGATAGCTCAGACGCAGCGTCTCCAGCTCGTCCTGCAGCTGGGCAATGCGGGCCCGTCGTGCATCCAGCGCCGTCGACAGCATCGACACTTCAGCCTCGCCCGAGAGCTGTTCTGTCAGCGTGCGTTCCTTGAGCCGGGCTTCGCGGATATCCTGTTCGAGATCGTCGATCTCGGTGCGCAACTGATTCATGCGCTGCGTGACCTCGCGATCGGATCCGGGCTGCGCCAGTGGATTCGCTTCCCGCAGGTCGCGAATTTCCTGCTGGGTTCGTTCCAGTTGAGCCTCGTACTGCTTCACCTGACGGTCGATAAACTCGTACGCGGCGACGCTCTCCCTGCTTCTACCGCCGCGCATCTCGTCGATGAAGCGTTGTGCGATTTCACGCACGGTGGCATAGGCCCGGTCGGGATCTCCGTCCCGGTAATCGATCTGCACGAGATTGTCACCTGGGTTCGTGACCACGATCCGCTGGCGGATAGATTCAACCGCCTCGGCCACCTCAACAGGCGGGGAATCCGGCGTAACCCAGCCCCCGTCTTCAAGCACGCCGCGCAGGAGGCCGCGGCTGTAGATCAATTCCCGCGCGTTCTCGTATTGATTCTGGATGTCGCCGCGGGCTGCACGCCCTGCCATCAGACCATCGACGATATTCTTGGACTCGACGAGCACCGTAGTGGAACTGGTGTACGACTTCGGCCAGACGGAGCCGACGCCGGTCACCGACAGTGCGATCACGGCGAACACGAGGCTGATGCGAATACGCAAACGCCACGCTTCTTTCAGGAGCAGCCGCAGTTGCTGCTGGAGTTCGTCACCCATTCCAGTCGTACCTCAGAAAAGCCGTTCCGGCACCGAGACGATATCGCCGGGCCGTAGTGTGTAGTTGGTATCCAGGTCACCCTCGGCCAGGATATCGTCGAGCCGCACGGGATAGGTGCGGCGTTGGTTGCCATCGGTCCGATACAGACGCGCGCGGTTGGGCGACGCGAACTCGGTCATCCCGCCCGCTTCGAGCACAAGGTCGAGGACTGTCATGCCCGGGCGGTGCGCCATCGAGAGCGGGTTTTCCACGGCACCGGTCACACGGACACGGTAAAGGTACTCGTGGCTGTTGAGTTCGGTGACGATCACCGTCACCTCGGTATCACGAATGTAGTAGCCGAGCGCCTGCTCGATGGTCTCGGCGAGCTCTTCCGTTGTCCGGCCGCCAGCGCGGACGTCGCCGACCAGTGGCACCGAGATCATGCCGTCGGGTCGGACGGGTGTGTCGACCGACACATCCTCATTGCGCCAGACATTGACCTGTACCCGGTCGCCAGGACCTATGCGGTAGGTATCCACCGGCCCCGCTTCCGCGCCCGGACCTTCGTCCGGCATGGTTGACATGGACGTGCAGCCGCTTAACAGCGACGCAAACGCCAGGATTGGCGGCAGCAGCCACCTTGACCGGAACTTCATCGTCTCCCTCCTCCCGACCCTGTTCCGACGCGATCAGCGGCGGACACCGGGCTATTTATATAGACCACGCGACCGGCACCAACAATGCCACCGCGCAAATTTTCGGGGCCGCACTGCTACCTCGCACCTCGCCCCCAGAGGACAACCTCCGCCGTCTGCAGCAGGATGGTCAGGTCAAGCTGCAGGTTCCGGTTCTTGACGTAGTACAGGTCGTACTGGAGCTTCTCAAAGGCATCGCGATCGGAGGCACCATAGGGATAACGGATCTGGGCCCAGCCGGTCAGGCCCGGTTTCACGCGGTGCCGGTCGGCGTAACGGGGAAAGATTCCTTCCAGATGGTCCACGAATTCGGGGCGTTCGGGCCGTGGGCCCACGAAGCTCATTTCTCCGCGCAGGACGTTGTAGATCTGCGGCAGTTCGTCGATGCGGTAGCGCCGGAGGATCCGGCCGACGCGGGTAATCCGATCATCATTGACGATCGCCCAGCGCGCGGTTCCGTCGGCTTCGGCATCCGGTCGCATGCTCCGGAACTTGAAGACGTTGAAAACGGTATCGTTCGACCCTACGCGCGCCTGGCGATACAGGATTGGCCCGCGGAAGCCCGACTCAACCCATACGGCGAACGCCGCCAAAACGATCACTGGTGACGCCAGGATCAACAGCGAGAGGCTGACGGCGATATCGAAGAGACGCTTGATACGGTCGCCGATAAAACTCGACCGGAATCCGGTCGAAAAGGCCAGCCAGCTCGGCAACAGAATATCGAGGCTCACACGTCCAGTTTCGCGCTCGTAGAACGTGGCTACATCGGAGATGAGCATGCCCTTGGCCCGACAGAGCAGAAGCTGGTGCATATCGAGGTTCTGGCGCCGTTCATCCGGTCCGACCACGATCTCATCGATGCCATGGTCGGCAGCCCATTTGGACAGGGGCGCGTCGAATTCGACCAGTTCCGACTCCGGCACCGCGAGCTGGTCGTTCTCAAAATGGACATAACCGACGATGCGCAGGCCGATGAGGTCGGTTCGACGCCGCAGCCGCGAAAGGATTTCAGCCCGCTTGCCGGCACCCAGCACCAGCACCCGACGCTTGCCTTCTTCCCGCCGGGCGATACCGAGAACCTCGGCACGCACGAGCAGGACGACCAGGAAACCGAGTACAAGCGCAATGAACAACACGCCACGGCCCAGGAAGAGCACGGGGAAGGCGTAATAGATCAACGTGATCAGCGTCATCCCGGCGACGAAGGCAAGTACGATGCGTACGACAATACCCTCCAGCCCATCACGCAGGCGCCGGTTGTACAGACCGACGGCCGTCATCGAGATCAGAAGGACCGCACTGAAAACAACCGCCTCGGGCCATACGGGTCCGATGCTCGTGCGAATCTCGCCCGGATCGGTACCGATCCGGAACAGGACCGCGAGATAGACGGCACCGACAAGCAACCCGCCTTCCAGCACGGGCAACCAGTCGAACAACCGTCCATAGTATTTCGCCAGCTTGTTCATTCTTTCTTTCCACGCCCTCGAATCGACTGTCGTGGCACCTGCCCGTCATCCCGCATGGACGTATCACCAACGAGGGAGACGACGGACCGGGCCGCCAGCACCGGACCGGCCGATATGCCGCACTTGCGCCGCATCAACCGGCGCCCGCAAACCACTGGATTGTTTATAGTCCGTAATCCGGCGTGTTGCGCGGGGTCTTGATGTCATGAATGACATTGCGCAAAGGAATGGGCCACACCGGTCCGGGCGGCTACGGTAGCGTTCGAATGCCGAACAAGATGCCGGTCCGCGTTACCGGCCGCGCTGCCTGCAGGCGCGAGCGTGACCAGCAATCCATCCTGGCCCTCGGCCTGCGCCCCGGCGTCGTCCACGAACCGCGCGAGGCCGAGGAACACGGCGATATGCAGCGCGAGCGGGCTGACCGGCAGCCAGCGAAAACCACGCATCAGCCGGCCCCGTCTTGTCCGCCAACCGCCAGCATGCGGAGGCGTTCGAGACCGGTTTTTCCGAGCGGGTGGCGGAGACCACCACGGGTTCCAGATTATCGGAGCCTTCCTCGGTATCGTCGGCCTGCACCGGACCGGTCGCGAGCAGACTGACCGTCATCATCGAGGTCGCATGGCGGACCGCTGCGGCGCGGGCGGATCGTCGAAATCGCATGATGAGTGCTCCCCGAAGTGGTCTGTTTTTTGTGGACGGTCGGTGAGCGCAATAATCTACCGATCATCCGTTAATCGAGTTACGAATGAGTCGCATTCCGGTAACGACTGTCAAACCACTCCTGCGGCAATCGTGCCGTTGGCGCCTGCCGGACAACCGGATCGTTGCTACCCTTCACATAGGACAGCGGGGTACCGGGGGGACAGCCGATATGCGGAGAAACAGGCAGGCGATGTCGGCCGGCGTCGGTTCGCTGCTGCTGGCACTGGCCGCACAGACGGCGACCGCCGGCACCCGGGAACTCAAGGAGATCCGGGAGTCGGGTGAGCTCGTCGTGCTTACGCGCAACGCCCCGACTACCGTGTATTTCAACCGGGATGGCCGCCGCAGCGGCCCCGAATACGAGCTCGTGGAGGCGTTCGCGGATTCGCTCGGTGTCGATGCGGTGTATCGGCAATACTCGTCCACGGGGGCCATCCTCGAGGCGCTGCGCGCCGGCAAGGGCGACCTGGCCGCCGCCGGGCTGACTATCACCGAAGATCGGCAGCGATCGCTGCGCTTCGGTCCGCCCTATCAGCGGATCACGCAACAGGTCGTCTGTCGGCGCGATACCACCCAGCCGGAGAATCTGCGGGAACTCGCGGCGGTCGACAGGGTGCATGTCGTGGCCGACAGCAGTTACGCGGAACTGCTTGAGGCGCTCCGGCAGCAGGGTTACCCCGTACCGGACTCGCGCGAGATTCCGAACGTGGGCACCCATGCCTTGCTGCGGGCCGTCTGGGATCGCGAGATCGACTGCACCGTCGCCGATTCCCACATCACCGCGATCAATCAGCGGTATTACCCGGAATTGCTCTCGCCGATGAATCTCTCGCGGGAACAGCGGCTCGCATGGGCCATGCCACCCGACGCGGCCGAACTGGATGCGGCCATCACCCGGTGGCTGGAGGAATACCGCTCCGCAGGCCACCTCGACGATCTGCATGAGAAGTATTACGGATTCTTCCGGGTCTTCGATTACGTCGACGTGCGTTACCTGATCCGGCGCACCGATCAGCGTTTCCCCCGCTATCGGGCGTGGTTCCGCGAAGCCGCCGAAGAACACGGACTCTCCTTCGTCCTGCTCGCCGCACAGGCGTACCAGGAGTCCCACTGGAGCGAGAACGCACGCAGCCCCACGGGCGTACGGGGAATCATGATGCTGACCCGGCTTACCGCCGAGGAGGTCGGTGTTTCCGACCGCCTCGATCCGCGCCAAAGCATTTTCGGGGGTGCCGAGTACATGGCGCGGATGAAGGAACGCTTCGCGGATGAGGTCACCGAGCCGGATCGGACCTTCATGGCCCTGGCTGCCTACAATATCGGTCGGGCACATATGCACGACGCACAGGTCCTGGCGCGCCGCCACGGCCTCAGCCCGTATCGCTGGCGCGATATCAAACAGGTATTGCCGCTGCTGTCGGACCCGAAGTACTACCGCACGCTCAAGTACGGGTACGCGCGTGGTCACGAACCGGTCCGCTACGTCCAGCGGATTCGCGAGTATCACCATGTCCTGGCCAATGAACTCGCCGACGGCCCGGTGAAGGCCATCCCGCATCAGGCAGCACTCAGCGGTCCCTGATCCCGCACCACGCCAGTGGGTCATGCCTGGACCTGGGACACGGCCCGCGTTTGCCGTAGCATGGCGCGCACCGCCGGAACCCGGAGACCCGTGCATGAGCGACACCCTGCAGTTGAGCCTCGAGGAGGTCCACGAACTCGCGCGCTCCGCCTGCGAGGCCAATGGCTGCTCCACCGATCAGGCGCGCGCGATCGCGGATACGGTCACGGCGGCCGAGCGCGACCAATGTCACTCCCATGGCCTGTTCCGGATCCCGTTCTTCGTGCGCGCGATCCGCGAGAGCGGTGTCGCGCCGCAGGCCGAACCCGTGCTGGAGGAACTCGCCCCGTCCATCCTGCGCGTGGACGGCGGTCTCGGTTTTGCGCCCCTGGCACTGGAACGAGGCTGCAACGCGCTGATCGAGCGGACACGCGAGCAGGGTATTGCCGCGCTCTGCCTCAACAACGTCTTCCACATCTCCGCGCTCTGGCCGGAGGTCGAACGCCTGGCGGACGCCGGACTGGTCGGATTCGCGTTCACCGGCGCGATCGATTACGTAGCGCCGGCGGGTGGTAGCGAACCGCTCTATGGCACCAACCCGATGGCGTTCGCCTGGCCGCGCAACGGCAAGCCGCCGATCGTATTCGACCAGGCCTCCGCGGCGAGCGCGCGCGGGGAAATCCAGGTCCATCTGCGCGAGGGCAAGCCACTCCCCGAAGGCTGGGCCGTGGGCCCGGATGGCCAACCGACGACCGACCCGGAAACGGCTCTTGCCGGGGCCCAGTTGCCCTTCGGTGGCCACAAGGGCGCATCCATCGCGCTGATGGTCGAGTTGCTCGCAGGCGCGCTGATCGGCGATCTGTTCAGTTACGAGGCGGGGGAATACGACGAAGCCGGCGTCGGCGCCCCGCGGGGCGGCGAATTCCTGATCGCGATCGATCCCGCGCGCTGTGTGGCGGACGGGGACCGCGCCGCCCAGATCGAGCACGCGGAACGGCTGTTCGAGCGGATCCTCGGGCAGGACGGTACACGCCTGCCCGGACAGCGGCGGTTCGAGGCGCGTGAGCGCACGGCCGCGGCGGGGATCACGATACCGCGGTCCCTGCACGAACAGATCCGCGCCTTCATCGCCGGCACCGCCTAGTGGGCCATGCGGGCAGTTCGGTTTTTCTCTGAGCGGACATGAACGATCACGGCCCGGATGACGAGCGGTTCGAACTGGCGTGGGGCGCCTGGCGGCAGTTCTTCGCACTGCGGCTCGACCACCCACCACCGACCCAGCCGGAAATCGACGCGCGCCTGATCCGGTATCGGCGCGCACACGAGGCACTGGGCCTCGCGCGTTTCGGCGCAGCGCTCGTGCTCGCCGCCGGCATAACCCAATCGCTGTCCATCAGCACCGGCACCGTACCGCGCCTGACCACCGCCTCCGAAGTACTGGTACTCCTGCTCAGTGGCCTGCTGCTGGTCGTGCTCGCACACCTCGCCTTCCAGCATGCACGTGCGGCTCTCGAACACCGCTCGCTGGCACAGCGGATCGACGTCGAACCACTGGACATGCACCGGCTCGACACCCTTTTCGCCGACGTGCGCGATCTCGACGTGCGCGAGTACATTCAGGGCGTACTGGCGCAGGGGCGTCCGCTGCGCAAGGCGGAAGCGGCAGTGGCACTGGACCGCGGACGCGGCGCCCGGGGACTGGATGATGACTCACGCGCGGCGTTCATCCACAACGTGCGTGATCGGCGTGGCGTCCAGGGGCGTGAGATCGCGATCGCCGCCGCATGTCTCGTGGTCGCCCTCGCCGCCCGTTCGCCCGAGCTCGATGGAACCACCTTCCTGCCGGGCATGTTCCTGCTCGGCGCGGTGAGCGTGATGGACCTCCCCCGTACCGTTATCCAGCTCACGGTTGATCCATGGCAGCTGGCTGGCGGTGGCCCCGCCTGCCGCCGCCTGCGTACGCAACTATTGACGGACAGCCTGCCGCAGTTGGCCGTGTTCCTGGCGACCGTGGTTACGGCCACCGCGCTCAACGCGCCCGGATGAGCGGCGTAAAACGCGCTCGTGATACTGTCACGGCGGTGAGCGCGGGCGACCAGCGCCTCATCGGGCCGTTACCGGCCTCGCCCGGGGAGCCAAACACACCGAACCTCGCTGACCGGAGGAGATCGATCCCGCATGCAGGCCAGGCATCTCGTCGCGATACTGCTCATCATGGCCCTGTTCGGCAGCGCTTACCCGGTCGGCAAACTCGGGGTCGATCACTTCCCGCCGTTCGAATTCGCCGCGTTGCGCAGCGCCATCCTTGCGCTGGCGCTGGTGCCCCTGTGGCGCTTCGCGCGGCCGCAAGCGGGGCAGGGCTGGGCGCTGGCCGGCTTCTGCGCATCCATGGGTGTCGGCGTCTACGCGACCATGTATACCGCTCTCGGAATGGCCGACACGGTATCGCCGATCGTGATCGGCACCCAGCTCAGCATCCCGTTCGCGGTCATGCTCGGACGCATCTTCCTGGGTGAGCGGGTCCGGCCGCTGACCTGGGGGGCCATCGTCGCGGCTTTCGCCGGCGTCGTCGTAATTGCCCTCGAACCGGCCCTCGCGCGCGACCTCCCAGCCCTCGGCGTGATTGCTCTCAGCGCGTTCTTTTACGCGCTCGCCACACTGTTCGCGCGCTACCTGCGCAACGTATCGCCCTTCGTGATGAACGGCTGGATGGCGGCCAGCGCCGTGCTGCCACTGGCACTGCTTTCCATTGCCTTCGAGACCGGCCAATGGGACGCGCTGCGCACGGCGGGCCCGGTGATCTGGGGCGTATTGCTTCATTCCGCGCTCGCCGTATCCCTGCTCGCGCATGTGGGTATGTTCTCGCTCTACCGGCACTATCCGGTCGCGCATGTGATCCCGTACTACGTCCTGATGCCGGTTTTCGGCATCGCTTTCACGCTGCTGCTCTTCACCGAGGTGCCATCGGCCCGCACCCTGCTCGGCGGTGTGATCGTGATTATCGCGACGTGGGTCGTGAACCGTTCCACAGCCGGGACGGGACGCAAAATACGGGTCGGCGCGCAGCCGGCGACCGAGATACCGGAAGTGCCCCCCGAAACCGATTCGCCGTACCCCGAATCACGGACACGTTGATACACCCGGCCCGGACCGCGACTGTCGGGTCGCGCGGCAGCCGGATGCTACAATGCGCGGCCACATTCCAATACAGAGTCCGAAGATGAGCGAAACCGAACAGGAACTCCAGTTGTCGGTCGAGATGGTCCGGGATATCCAGCAGCGGGTACAGCAGGACGATCCACGCGCCTCCGACAGCGGCGTCTGTGCGCAGTACCTGGCGGCCGTGACCGGCTTCATGCTGGGCCAGCTGAACGCGGATACGGACAAGAAGAAGGAATTCCTGCAACAGCTCCAGGAGTTCGCCGCCGGTGTGGTCGACGATGTCGAGTCGCAGCAGGAAATGGAGGCCGCACAGCCGGGGGGTGGCGCTGGTAGCCAGCCGGCCGGCGAAGAACCCACCTCCGGCATCTGGACGCCCGATCAGCGCTGATTGGCCAGCCCGCACCCCCTGATTCCGCAGGGGTGGATACCCGCAAGGTTGGGTTGACGAAGGAAACCCGACGTGTCGACCGCTCCGCCGCTACCCCGTTGAATCGTGGCGATGGATTACACGTCGACCCGTTGGGTATCGCTGGCGCTCAACCCAACCTGCGCGGAATACGGTCCCGGCACGTGCGCCGATCCCGGCCACTGCTCAATGCCCCTCCGGCGACGGCGTCACACGCATCACCTCGGCCATGGTCGTCTCCCCCGCCGCCACCTTGCGCGCGCCGGCAAGGCGTAGCGGGCGCATCTGCTCGCGCAGGCCCAGACGCCGGATTTCCGCCGTATCGCATTCGGGGCCGATCAGGTTCCGCACTGCCGGCGACATGCGCAGCAGTTCGTAGAGTCCTGTACGACCGAGAAAACCGGTATTCCGGCATTCCAGACAACCGACCGGGCGATTGATCCGTTCCGGCACCTTCGAGGTGAACGGCTGTACCATCCGGCTCCACTCCTCCGCATCCGGCTCCGCCGGCTCCCGGCAATGCGGGCAGAGCGTGCGCACGAGTCGCTGCGCCATCACGCCCAGCAGCGTCCCGCTGATCAGATAAGGCGGTGTGCCCAGCTCGACCAGGCGCGTCAGCGCCGAGGGCGCGTCGTTCGTATGCAGCGTCGACAGGACCAGGTGACCGGTCAGTGCGGCCTGGGCCGCCATCTCGGCCGTTTCCCGATCACGGATCTCGCCGACCATGATGATATCCGGGTCCTGACGCAACAGCGTACGAACGCCACTGGCGAAATCGACCCCGATCCCGTGCTGGACCTGCATCTGATTGAAACTCGGCTCGACCAGTTCGATCGGATCCTCGATCGTGGACACGTTGACGTCGTCAGTCGCCAGTTGTTTCAGGGTCGAATAGAGGGTCGTGGTCTTGCCGGAGCCGGTCGGTCCGGTGACGAGAACGATGCCGTAGGACTGATGGATCATGTCCTGCCACACGGCGCCGTCCTGACGTGACAGCCCGAGGGCGTGCATATCCTGCACGAGCACATCCGGGTTGAAGATGCGCAGGACCAGCTTCTCGCCGAAGGCCGTCGGCATGGTCGACAACCGCAGTTCGATCTCGCGTCCCTCGGGCGTGCGGGTCTTGATGCGACCGTCCTGGGGCCGGCGCTTCTCGGCGACATCCATGCGCCCGAGGATCTTGATGCGGCTGGCGACGGCCGCCATCAGCGGGGCCGGGATCTCGTAGACGTAATGCAGCACGCCGTCGATCCGGAAACGAACCGAGCACTGCTCGCGTCGCGGCTCGATATGGATATCGCTGGCGCGCTGATCGAACGCGTACTGCAGCAGCCAGTCGACGATGCTGACGATATGCTGATCGTCGGCGTCCAGTTGGCCCTTGCGGCCGAGTTCGGTGAGCTGCTCCAGGTTCTGGACCGATGCACCGGCGGGGCGATCGCTCTGCTCGCGGCTCGCGCCCACGACAGAGCGCGAGAGCGTATAGAATTCGAGCAGGTAGCGTTCGATGTCACGTGGATTGGCGATCACCCGGCGTATCGAACATTTCAGGATCGACTCGAGTTCCTTCTCCCACTCACGCTCGTACGGTTCCGCCGTGGCGATGGTGATCTCATCGTCGCCGACTTCCAGCGCGAGGATATTGAACCGCTTCGCGTAGGCGTAGGACATCACGCCAGTAATGCGGCTCACGTCTACCCGCAGTGGATCGATGCGCACGAACGGCAACTCGGCATGGCCGGCGACCCATTCCGTCAGCCATTCCAGAGTCAGCCTGCGTTCCGGGCGAGCGGCGTCCGGCCAATCGCGGTCGGCGACGATCTCGATCGCGTGACGCCCCGCGGTATCGCGGCCATTGTAGAGACCGCCCATCAGGCGCCGGTTGTCCTCCGTGAGATGGCCTTCCGCGAAGAGATCGTCGATGACGCCCTCCAGCGTCAAGCGGCCGTGACTTGCGTTGCGTCGTCTCGATTCGGCCATAGATCAGTCAAGCTCCATCCCCGGCACGCAAGCGCGCGGCAGATCGCGGCAATCAGCGGATCTCGAATCCCGCCGGTGCATCACCAGGGTCCGCCTCGGCGTCCTCGATCCGATCGACACGGGCCGCGGATGGCCCGTGATCGAGCCATCCCCGAAAGGCCTCAAGCGCATCGTTTTCCCCGGCCGCCAGCACCTCAACACGCCCATCCGGCAGATTCCGCGCCCAACCGGACACCCCGAGTTCCTGCGCCCGCTCGCTCGTCGACGCCCGGAAGAATACGCCCTGTACGTGGCCGCTCACGAGGCAATGAATCGCGCGTTTCATCGGTAACTCCGGACTCGTATGTGCTGCTCGTTGTTGACCATACATGCAGACCAGCCGCCACGACGACCGATCCGGACCGCATCGAGTATAGCGCCGCGCGGTCGGGCAAAAAAAAGCCCCGCGCGATGCGCGGGGCTTTTTCGACTTCAGCGGTGCAGGCGCTCGGCCTGCAACCATCAATTGCCGCTGAGGTAACGCAGGTCCGAACCTTCGGTTACACCGAGTTCCCACTCACCGCGGGTCTTGGCGTGATCGATGGCCCGGTTGACCTCGGACGAACTCGGATCGGCCATGATCTTGAACCGCTGCTTCGGATAGATCAGATCGGCGTCCTTGATCTTGCTCTCGTTCGCCTTGTAGATCAGCGGCCACTGGTAGGGGTCGTTGTAGCCGACCGAGCGACCGGAGATGCCCCACAGCGTGTCACCGCGCTTGACGGTGTAGTTGCGGTGCTCAGGCTCCATCTGCTCTTCTTCTTCGGCGGCCATCTGCTCTTCCTGCATACGGCGATAGGCCTCGATCGACTCGTTCGCCATCAGCTTCGCCTCGTTGGCACGCTGCATGGCCATATCGTCGTTACACTCGGCGCCGGCCGCTTCGGCCTGATTGATGATCTTGCGGGCGCCACGCCAATCCGCCCCCATCGCGCGGGCATCGGCGTTAACCGACTTGGCCTCGTCAATTGCGGCCTGCACATCGGGACTGATGCCTTCACAGGTTTCGGTCATCTGCTCGGGCGAACTCGCGCAGCCGACCGCGATGCCGAGCACGAGCGCGGCTACGCTCAGACGCTTGGTATAGGCGGAAATCTTCATGATCCGGTTGCCTCCAGGCACGGGGAAAAGTCTGTAGAACGCTACTCGGTTCGTTTTTCTCAAGGCATCAGTGGGAGAGCCCTGATTTTACGAGGCGTTGAATTGAAGCTATCACCCCCCGTGGGGGCGGTCAAGCTGACACATCGATGGTGTGAACCGGTTCTCACGGCACCCCGTGCGTCGTCCGTCAGTTCTCCGCACCGGCCTGCTCACGGGCCTCAATGGCCATAGCCTTGGCGCGCTCGGCCGTATCGCGCGCGGCGCCATAGTCGCCCGCATGGAGGTGTTCTTCGGCGGTGCCAAGGAGCTCGCGTGCACGCTGGAGCTGCGGCTCGCCGCCGTCACCGACCGTGACGACCGCCTCGGCCGATTCGATCGCCTGGCGCGCGTCACTCATCTGTTGGTAGGGCACAGCGGCACAGGCGCCCGCCATGAGCAGCAGAACACTCACGAGGAGGGTTGTGACGCCTTTTCGCGCGCGTCGTGAATCGATTATGCTCATGCCTGCTGCGCCGCCCGACGGTGGCCGGAAGCTAGCACCACCCCCGAGGGCGGTCAAGCGGGAACACCCGGGCGGTCCCCGGCCGCACACGCCGGCACGGGGCGTCCGCCCGACGCCGCACACTTGTACTCCGCGAGCACGGACCAAGCCCATGACCGACATTCTTGTCCTGTACTACAGCGCGACCGGAGGCGTAGCCGAGATGGCGGCACAGGTCGCGCGCGGCATCCAGTCGATTGACGGTATGCAGGCCCGTGTCCGGACGGTCCCTCCGGTATCGCCGGAAACGGAACGGGTGGCCGATGACATCCCCGCCAATGGCCCCCCATACGCAACCGAACAGGACCTGTTCGAATGCGCTGGCCTGGCGCTCGGCTCTCCGACCCATTTCGGCAACATGGCATCGCCGCTCAAGCACTTCTGGGATCACTCGACCAGTACGTGGTTCAGCGGTGAGCTGGCCGGCAAACCCGCAGGCGTATTCACCGCATCGTCCAGTCCCCATGGCGGTCAGGAGACCACGCTGCTGTCGATGATGCTGCCCCTGCTTCACCACGGCATGATGGTAGTCGGTCTGCCGTATACCGAGAGTGCGCTGATGGAAACCGATGGCGGTGGAACACCTTACGGCGCGAGCCGCGTGACAGGCTTCGATGGCGCGCGCGCGTTCGCCGCCAGCGAGAAAACACTGTGCCGCGCGCTCGGTCACCGCCTGGCCGAGGTCACGGCCCGTCTCGCGAAGCACCCGACTTGAGTCGCATCACGCTGACATATCGTGCCGCGACGTTGGCGTCGTACTTTGCCCTGCTCGCGCTGCTGCTGAACTGGTTTACATGGATCGACCCGCCCGAGCGTACGCCGATCTCGCTCGTCCTCATCCTGACGGCCGTACCGCTGCTGTTCCCGCTGCGCGGTCTGCTGCACGGGCGCCTGTATACGCATGCCTGGACGAGTTTCCTCGCACTGCCCTATTTCATCCTCGGCGTCGACGCGGTCGCCGCGGGAACCGAACCCACCTGGCTCGGCTGGGCCGCGATCGTGTCCAGCACGATTCTTTTCACCGCAACGGTAGGCTACACGCGCTGCCGCGGACGGGAATTGCGGGCAGCCGGAGAGTAGCAACGCAGCCCGGATAAACGCGCGGAACCGGGTCGTTCCGTAGGTTGGGTTGAGCGCCAGCGATACCCAACGGGTCGGCGCATCGGGCCACGACACTCGCTCAATCGGGCAGCGCATCGACTCGGGATATCGGTATACCGCAATCCGGCCCCGTCGTGTTGGGTTTCCTTCGTCAACCCAACCTACGGCCCGCCGCAAACGTTTCAACGCGCCTGCGCGAGCACCTCTTTCACGAACGGCACGGTCAGGCGCCGGCCGCTGGCGAGTGATGCGCGGTCGAGGGTGTCGAGGCGTTCGAGCTGCCCGGCGAGGTCGCGCGGGAAGTGACGCAGCAGGTAATCGGCCACGGCGTCGGGCAGATCCAGGCCGAGCACCCGTGCCCGTCCCATCAGGGCCTCGCGCTTGTCGGCTTCTTCGAGCGGCGTAAGCTGCAGTACAGGCCCCCAGGTCAGGCGCGACGCGAGGTCGGGGAGCACCAGCGATAACCCCGCCGGGACCGCCCGGGCCGCGAACAGCAGCCGCGTGTCGCTGGCGCGCGCGGCGTTGATCAGACCGAACAGGCCGCGCTCCCAGGCCGCGTCGCCAACCACCGCGTCGATTGCGTCAAGCGCGATCAGGTCCAGCGCCTCGAGGCCCTCGAGGATACCGGCATCCGCACCGGCCTCGCCGTCCAGAGGCAGCCAGGCGCAGCGCGCGCCCGCGTCGCCCGCCCGCCGACAGGTCGCCTGCAACAGGTGACTCTTGCCGAGGCCGGGCTCCGACGCGAGGAACGCCTGCCGCTCGCCGGTACCGTCCGCCATGCCACGCAGCACCTCGACCGCGAACCGATTCTGGCCGACGAACCAGGCCTCGAACGTCGCGCCGGGGGCCAACGAGATACCGAGCGGCATCTGCGGACCGAACGGGTCTGCATGGGTGACCATGAACGTCGGTCAGTCCGTCAGGCGGAAAACGATCTGCGTCCGGGGGGCATCGTCCTCGCCGTCGTCACCGGCCGCGGCCCCGTCATCCGGCGAGGCGTCAGCCACACCGTCAGCGTCGGTATCGTTCGTCCACGACTCCGCGCCATCGACTCCCCCATCGGCGCCGCGATCCGCGGGGTCACGCCGTTCCACCTTCTCCAGGACATCGCCCAGGGCCACGGCGCGCTCGAACTCGCCGACGCCACCGCGGACCTCCAGATCGAACAAGAGTTCGTCCGGAAGGATCTCGCGCAGCGCGAACGAGCGGATACGGACAAGTCCCTCGATGTATTCCTTGACCCGGGCGTAATCATCCAGCGATTCCACGCCTTCGATCCGCGCGCTCAACCGGGTCCGTTCGCCGCCTTCTCCGGCGAGCATGGCCGCAAGCCGATCGGTCGCGCCATCGACACCGGTTGTCACGGCCGCGCCAACGTCGCTGCCGATGCCACCCCACGCGCGGCGCTCGCCCGCGCCGATAAGCGTCCAGTCGCCGCGCCACTCGCCGCCGCCGCGACGCAGATGCCCCACCAGCAGGATATCGCCGCGGTAGCGCTCCGATGCGGCCTCCAGGGTATCCAGGAAGCCACCGCTGATATCCACGTAATCGACCTTTTCCCGGTCGCGGGTATCCATCAGCGGCAGCAGAACGGGCAACGCGCGGCGGTTGGCCGCTTCCATCAGGGCATCGTGGGCCCGGGAATCCCCATCCGCACCCAGTACGCGGCGCTCCCGGCCATCGTCGATCGCGAGCCAGACCAGCACCTCGGGGCGCTGCTCGCCCCAGACGACGACCTCAAGCTCTTCCAGGCGCTGATTGATCCGTGACCCGGTGTAACTGACAAGCAGTCGGAACTGCGCGCTGTCTTCGTCGTCGCCATTGCCATCGCTATCCTCGATCGGATCATAGCGATAACGCTGGACGAATCCGTCCGGGCTCTCCAGCAGCCGGTCGATGCCGTCGCGATCGAGCACGGCAGCGCTGCCGGCCATTTTCACCAGCACGCGTTCCAGTCCCACCCGGAAGGCCCTGGAGCGCTCCTTCTCACTCTTGTCGGCGACCTCGACGGAGGCTGAGTGAAGATCTTCGACGGTAACGGCCTGCGCGCTCGTGAAGGGCAGCAGCAGACCGAAGGACAGCAGTGACAGCAAAAGAAACGGGCGCATGGCGGCGGGGCGCATATCCGGTGACCGAAACGGCGAGGTACAATACCATTTTTGCCCGCCACTGCAGACGTTGCCAGCGCCCATGACCAAATCCGAATCAACTCCCGGCCCTCTCACTTACCGCGACGCCGGTGTGGATATCGATGCGGGCGAGCGCCTGGTCGACCGCATCGGCGCCGACGTGGCCGCGACCCGGCGGCCCGAGGTGCTCGGCGGCCTCGGCGGCTTCGGAGGTCTGTTCGCGCTCGACACGAGCCGCTTCCGCCAGCCGGTACTGGTCGCCGGGACGGATGGGGTCGGGACCAAACTGCGCTTGGCGCGCGACCTCGACCGCCACGACTCGATCGGCATCGACCTCGTCGCGATGTGCGTCAACGACGTGATCGTCACCGGGGCCGAGCCGCAGTTTTTCCTCGATTACTACGCTACCGGCAAGCTCGATGAAGATGTGGCGGCGACCGTGATCCGCGGCATAGCGGCCGGCTGCAGCGAGGCCGGCTGCGCACTCATCGGGGGCGAAACCGCGGAGATGCCGGGCATGTATGCCGCCGGCGACTATGACCTCGCCGGTTTCTGTGTCGGCGCGGTCGAGCGCGACCGGATCCTCGACCCGACGCGCGTCGCGCCGGGCGACCGCGTCCTCGGGCTCGCCGCCTCGGGCCCCCACTCCAACGGCTATTCGCTGATCCGGCGCGTACTCGAGCGCAGTGGCGCCGATCCCGCGATGCCCTGCGGCGACACCACGCTCGGAGCTGCCCTGATGGCGCCAACCCGGATCTACGTCCGCCCGCTCCTGTCCGTGCTCGACGAACACGAGATCCACGCGCTGGCGCACATCACCGGTGGCGGGCTGGTCGAAAACCTGCCACGGGTACTCCCCGCCGGGACCCGCGCCCGCATCGACCCGCAGAGCTGGCAGCGCCCGCCCGTGTTCGACTGGCTGCAGGATGCCGGCGCGATCGAGGAACGCGAGATGCTGCGCACGTTCAACTGCGGCATCGGCATGTGCGTCGTCGTCCCGGAGACGGGCGCGGCCGCGCTGCAGGCGGCACTCGCCGACACCGGCGAGACGGTGTGGGACATCGGCCGGATCGAGCGTTCGGACGGACAGGAACCCGAGGTGGTCACCGGAGCCGTTTCTTGACCGGCGGGCTGCCGATCGTCGTACTCGTTTCCGGACGCGGGACCAATCTGGAGGCGCTGCTCGCGGCGCATGCGCGCGGCGATCTCCCGGTGGAATTCCGCGCCGTGATCAGCAACCGCCCTGGCGTCGCCGCCCTCGAGCGCGCCACGGCGCGCGGGGTGGCCACGGAAGTCGTCGATCACACGGCGTACGACGATCGACCGGCCTTCGACGCCGCGCTCGCGGAAACCATCGATCGCCACGCGCCGGCGCTGATCGTGCTGGCGGGCTTCATGCGAATCCTCACCGACGGATTCATCGAGCGCTATCGGGACCGGATGCTCAATATCCATCCATCACTGCTGCCCGATTTCCGCGGCCTCCACACCCACCGCCGAGCACTCGAGGCCGGCGTCGAACGCCACGGCGCGACCGTGCACTTCGTCACCCCCGAACTGGACGGCGGCCCGGCGATCCTGCAGGCGACGGTCCCGGTTCAGCCCGGGGACACCGAAGAAACGCTCGCCGCCCGGGTACTCGAACGCGAACACCGCATATTCCCGCTGGCCGTGCGCTGGTTCGCGCAGGGCAGGCTCACATTCGACGGCGGGACCGCCCGCCTCGACGGCGCAACGCTCGCGACTCCGGTCGTCGATCCCCGTGACATCGAGGCAGAGCCACTGCCGGAGGAATCCCGTGCTGAGTGAATCACTATACCGGCGGGTAACGCGTTTCCTCCTCGCCATGGCGCTGTCGCTCGCCGCGAGCCCGGCATCCGCGGGGGGCAACGCGCTGCCCGAACCGCTGTCGACCTTCGAGGCGGAATACCGGGTGACCAACGGCTCCATCAAGCTCGGCACCACGGTCATCAGCCTGCAGCCCGACAAGGCCGGCTGGCACTACCGCAGCGTGACCGAGGCAACCGGACTGGCGAGTCTGTTCGTTTCGGGCCAGGCGATCGAATCCACGCGGCTGGAACCGAGTGACGGCGGGCTTCGCCCGACGGTCTACAATCACACCGCCCCCGACGACGAAGACAGCGTGCGGGTCGATTTCGACTGGGACGCGCGTATGGCCTCGGTCCGCGGCGCGACCGGGACGCGGACACTGGACCTCGGCGCAGACACGGTCGATGGATTCTCGGCCACCCTCACGATGATCCAGCGCGTCGCGCGGGGCGATAGCAACATCCGGATCGACACGATCGACGACGAGGGCGAGCACGAGACCCTGGAGTTCCGACGCGCCGATACTGAACCGATCAGCGTACCGTTCGGCACATTCGCCGCCATTCGGGTCGAGCGCGTGCGCAAAGGCGGGACTCGCGAGACCATCTCATGGCTGGCGCCCGCACTCGACTGGGTCGCCGTGCGTGTCGACCAGCGCAAGGACGGCGAGTTGATCGGACGCCTCGAACTGACCGGCCTGAAAGGCGCGGCGGCCAGCAGGGACTGACTGGTGGGCCAGCGTCAGGAGCCCGCGACGGTCAGGCGATCGATCAGCACGGACGGCGTACGGATATTCGCGCGCGTGTCCAGGTCGCTGCCGACGGCCACGATGCCGGCGAACATCCGCTCCAGCGTGCCAGCTACGGTCACCTCCTGCACGGGCTGCGCGATCCGGCCGTTCTCCACCCAGTAACCGGCGGCACCGCGTGAGTAATCGCCCGTGACCATATTCACGCCCATCCCCATCATCTCGGTGACGACGAGACCGGTTCCCATCCGCGCGAGCAGCTGTTCGAAGCCCTCATCGCCCGGTTCGAGCGTCAGGTTATGCACCCCGCCCGCATTGCCGGTCGTTTCCATGCCGAGCCGGCGGGCGCTGTAACTGTCGAGCACGTAGTCGCGCAGCACACCATCGCTGACCAGATCGCGCGGTGCGGTCGCCACGCCCTCGCGATCAAAGGCACAGGACCCCATCGCGCGCGGCAAGTGGGGCTGTTCGTGGATCCGGACGAATTCCGGGAACAGTTGCTCGCCGCGCCGCCCGGCGAGGAAGGTCGCCTCCCGGTAGAGCGCGCTGCCGCGCACGGCGCCGACCAGGTGGCCGACGATCGAGCGGGCCATCTCGGGAACGAACAGGACCGGACACTCGGTCGTCGGAATCTGGTCCGCGCCGATACGGGCGATGGTGCGCTCGGCGGCCCGGCGCCCGACCGCCTCGGGCGATTCGAGATCCTCAGGCGCACGCGCGACCGTGTACCAGAAGTCGCGCTGCATGTGGTCGCCGTGCCCCGCGATCACGGCGCAATCGATACCGTGGCGGGTACCTTGCACCGTCTGCAGGAAACCATGCGTGTTGCCGTAGGTGGACACGGCGGCGTGGGCGCTGACCCCGGCCCCTTCGGTATTGGTGATGCGCTCGTCGGCACGCGCCGCGTGCTCGCAGGCGAGCGCGCGCTCGATCGCCGCCTCGGCATCGAGGCCCCAGGGATGGTAAAGATCGAGATCGGGAACCTCGCGGGCCATGCGCTCGGCATCGGCAAGGCCGGCGTAGGGATCCTCGGCAGTGAAACGCGCGATCCGGCAGGCGGCGGCGACGGCATCCCGGACCGCCTCGTCCCGGAAATCACTGGTCGCCGCCGACCCCGTGCGCTGGCCGATGAACACGGTAACGGCAAGACTGCGATCGCGCTGATACTCGACCGTCTCGACCTCGCCGCCACGCACGCTGACGGAAAGACCATCCGCCACGCTAGCCCCAGCCTCCGCCGCGGTCGCCCCCTCGGCCTGCGCACTCGCCAGCGCCTGTTCCACCAGCCGCTCCAGTTCACTCGCCTCGGGCAGATCACCACCGGTGCGATCCGATTGTACGGGTACGGAATTCATCTGCTCTCCATCAGTCAACCGCTCTGGGTGCCACCCACGGTAATCGCGTCCAGTTTGAGCGTGGGTTGGCCGACGCCGACGGGAACGCTCTGGCCTTCCTTGCCGCAGACGCCGATGCCGGTGTCGAGTTCGAGGTCGTTACCGACCATCGACACCTGATGCAAGGCGCTCGGGCCGTTGCCGATCAGGGTCGCGCCCTTGACCGGGGCCGTCAGGCGACCGTTTTCGATCATGTAGGCCTCGGAGACCGAAAACACGAACTTCCCGGAGGTGATATCGACCTGACCGCCGCCGAAGTTGACCGCGTATAGGCCGCGATCGACCGACTGGATGATCTCCTGGGGATCGCGGTCGCCGGCGCGCATGTAGGTGTTGGTCATGCGTGGCATCGGCAGATGGGCATAGGACTCGCGCCGGCCATTGCCGGTCGAGCGCTGGCCCATCAGGCGCGCGTTCATCTTGTCCTGCATGTAGCCGGTCAGGATGCCGTCCTCGATCAGCGTGGTGCACTGCGTGCTCGTGCCCTCGTCGTCAATGCTCAGCGAGCCGCGACGTCCGTCGATCGAACCCTCGTCGACGACGGTGCAGCCGCGCGCGGCCACACGCTCGCCAACGCGGCCGGCGAATGCCGACGTGCCCTTGCGATTGAAATCGCCTTCGAGTCCGTGGCCGACCGCTTCGTGCAGGAGGACGCCGGCCCAGCCGGAACCGAGTACCACCGGCATGGTTCCGGCCGGCGCGTCGACGGCTTCCACGTTGACCAGGGCCTGGCGAACCGCTTCGCGGGCGTACTCGCGGGCGCGGCCCTGCTGGACGAACACATCGTAGCCATGACGGCCGCCACCACCGCCCATGCCCTGCTCGCGGCGGCCATCGCGCTCGACGATGACGCTGACGTTGAGGCGCACCAGTGGGCGAACATCAGCGGCCAGTGTGCCGTCGGACGCGGCGACCAACACGATCTCATGCTTGCCCGACAGACTGGCAATGACCTGCTTGACCGCCGGATCGACCGCCCGCGCCTCACGGTCGCAGGCCATCAGCAACTCGACCTTTTCACTGTCCGTCAGGGTTGTGAGTGGATCATTGGCCGGATACAGCGCCAGCGCGCCACCACCCCGCCAGGCGGGCACTGCGGCGTCCTGGCCGGCGCGGGCGATTGCGCGGGCGGCGCGCGCCGACTGTTCCAGTGCCGGGAGCGCGATCTCGTCGGAATAGGCGAAACCGGTCCGTTCGCCGGCCATGGCGCGCACGCCCACACCGCGATCGACATCGAAACTGCCCTCGCGGACGATGCCATCCTCCAGGATCCACGATTCCTGGCGTGCGGACTGGAAATACAGATCGGCCGCGTCGACCGCATGGCCAAGCAGGCCGTCGAGGACGCGCCCGAGCGCGTTGGTCTCAAGGCCGGCCGGGGCCAGCAGGTGCTCACTGGCGATATCGAGTGCAGCGTCGGTCATGGGTTCCTCCATCCGCCAGCGCGGATGCGGTTACGGGGTCGCCGGCCCTGCACGGGCCGCGACCCGGGGATACGGATTACTGCGCTTCGCCGGAACTGTCGTGCAGTCGGCGATGACGCGTCGCGGGGAAACGGCGACGCGTGGCCTCCATTCGCTCGCGGTCGAACTCGGCGGCAACGAAACCGTTGCCGTTGGCGCGCTCGGCCACGACCGTGCCCCAGGGATCGACGATCATCGTGTGACCCCAGGTCTCACGACCATTGACATGGTATCCACCCTGGGCCGGCGCAACCGTCCAGGCGAGATTTTCGATCGAACGGGCGCGCAGAAGGACTTCCCAGTGGGCCCGGCCGGTCGCTTTCGTGAAGGCGCTGGGCACGACGAAGATCTCAGCGCCCCGGTCCAGCAGTTGCCGGTACAGCTCCGGGAAGCGCAGATCGTAGCAGATCGTCAGTCCCAGTCGGCCGATCGGCAGATCGAGGGTCACGACGGCATCGCCGGGTTCGATGCCGGAGGATTCCCGATAGGTCTCGCCGTTATCCAGTTCGACATCGAACAGATGGATCTTGTCGTATTTCGCGGCACAGCCGCCGTCCGGACCAAAGACCAGCAGTCGCTGCCGCACACGCTCGCCGCCCGCGGTCGCGATCGGCACACTACCGCCAATAAGCCAGATGCCATGGCGCGCGGCGGCGGCGGCCAGGTAGTCCTGCTGCGGGCCGCTTCCGTCGGGTTCCGCGTGCTCCAGCTTGGCCGTCTCGCTTTGCCCGATCAGACCGAAGTTTTCCGGCAGGACGACCAGACTGGCACCGTCCGCGGCCGCCGCCGCGATCAGTTTCCCGGCCTCATCCAGGTTCGCCGCCACGTTCGGCCCGGAGGCCATCTGAATCGCGGCCATCCGCGTTCCGGTCATCGCCCGCTGCCCTCCGTGATTTCGAGTTCAAGGTGTTCCGGCCGGCCACCGGGGGTAAGCGTGATCGCGCTGCCCGGAACGCCCAGTGCGACCAGCCAGTCACCGAGTTCGGTCGCCCACAGTTCGCCATCTTCGCCACCGGCATAGCGCACGACCAGTTGCGCATCGCTGCGGCGCGACCAGGCCCGGACGACCGTCGGCAACGGCGCCATCGTCACGACCGTGCGCCCGTCACGCGGACGCGCCCAGGCTGCGGCATCCAGGGTCCAGGAGTCGGCTACCGCCGTCACGGGTAACGACAGCGCCACCGCGAGGACGATTCGCGGGAATGCGCGCGCCGTATTCATCGGCCGGGGCGATCCGAGCGGCCCGGTTGCGACGGCTCGTAGGTATTCGTGCTTTCTGGTGTCCGGTTCACCAGTTGGACTTTGGGATCGGCCCATGTACCTGTCAAGCTGTAACGGAATTCACTGGCCTCCTCGACATCGGCTCCGATGTTGCGCAACACGCCCTGCACCAGCGCGACCGCGAGACCGGTAACCGGCCCCCCGGTCAGAGCGCCGATCATCGGTAAAGAACTCGACAGTTCCGGCTGAAACGCGACCGTCTGATCGTAATCCCGGGCCACCAGACCGGTGCGCCCGGTAATGATCATTTTCCCGGCCGGACCGTCGACTTCAAGGCCACGGCTGAATGCGTTACCACCATCGAAATCGACGCGCCCGCTGATCGTATCGAAGGCGTAACCACGCTGCACGAGATTGCCGAAGTTCAGCGAGAGCAACTGCGGCAGCGCTCGCAGCGAGACCAGTCCCAGAAGCCGCGCCGGTCCCGGGTCCACCTCCGGAATCAGGCCATCCTTGAGCTGAAGCTGGGCGTACCCACCGAGGTCCTCCAGGCTCGGAGCCCATGGCGGGCCGGTCCAGTCCAGATTGGCTGTCACCTGGCCATCGCCCTCGACCAGGGCACCGGCGTAACCGATCCCGGCCAGGCCGGCGCCGAAATTCTCGCTGCGCAACTGCAGGCGCAGGGACGTCCGTGACCGTGGATCACCGCGCCAGCGACCCTGTCCCTCGAGCCGCAGATTCTCGTTATTGAACCCGAGGCGATGAATCGTGACCCCCTCCGAGGATGGGCTGGTCACCAGCGCGACGTCGTTCACGATGCCATTACGGGTTTTCAGCCGCCCGATGTGCACATCCAGTGGCGGCACGCTGGCCGGATCGAGCGCATCGAGGCCGTCCGCATCCTCGCTCCCCGCCGTCGGGGTAGGCGCCGCGGTCGGCCCCGTACCGGCCTCCGGCACAAGCAGTCCCAGGTCGATCCAGTCATAACGGACGCGGATCGGCTCGCCGGCCGCCATATTGGCGGGGATCCGGGTCTCCCCGCTCGCCTCGTCGCTGTCCAGGTCCAGCAGCCAGTCATTGCCCTCGCGCCGGGTCCGGAGTTGCGCATCCGAGAACACGTAGCCGGCGTAGCGGGCGGCCGCCACGTCGAGGTCGACACCGCCGAATCCCGGAGCCCCCGAGAAACCGTTGGCGCCAGCCGGTCCGGACGATGCCGGTGATTGCGTTCCCCCGCGCGCCTCGGAGACGACAGTGCGCGCCCAGCCGCGCAGATCAAGTCGCTCGGCCTGGCCGGTCAGGTACAGGCCCGGTTCTTCGCGCAGCCGGGGCTCACCCGCGCCGAAATGCACTGCCGCGCGGTCACACACGAGGGCGCCGTCCTCGTCTTCCAGCAGCTCAACGAGCGCGCGCAGATCATCACCGTACTCAAGACGCATGACGCGGGCCTCGTCGTCGCCCTCCAGCGGCACCGAGAACGCGAGTCGACGATCCTCATCGCGGGCCTTGCGCAGCGGGCTCGGCAGCTCGATCCCGGTGCCCCTCAGCCCGCTGTTTCCGCTCAGCACGATGGGCGCGCCATCAGAGGACGGGATGCGGATATTGATGCGCCACGGCGAGGCCCCGGTTACATAACCATCGAGCACTTCGGATAGTTGCGGCAGCAGGGCCTGCGGCTCCATCGTGCCATTTGCCTCGATCACGTTAGCCGGATCGGGGCCATCTTCGACCCGGGCATCCAGCCTCAGGCGCTGACCGCGGACGGTCGCCCCCAGTCCGTCCATCTCGACCCCGCGCCGGGTGAAACGCAATGCGCCATCGAGATCGCGCAGATCAAGCTCGAAGCGCGGCTGCACCAGACTGTCGCCACTGAACGCCAGACGGCCAGCGACCGTTGTCTGTTCGGGCGCGCGCAGCGGTACCTCCAGTTCGAGCTCAAACGGGGCCCGGCCGCTACCGCGTGCGCCATTGAACAACCGCCCGAGCTCATCCTCGAGCGGGCTCTCGTTCACCAACCGAATCAGATCCGGGACCGGGGCATCGGCCTCGGCGCTGACGGAGAGTCGGCCCTTTTCCAGATCCGGAACACTCACCGTCAGCCGCCGCGACCGGATACCGAACAGGCGCGCCGCATCCGCGTCGATGCGCATGGACGGCCCATCGAAGCGTACGCGTCCGGACACCTGCTCAAGGGCCGGCCAGCCCGGGGCATAGTCAATACGGGCGTCACGCGCCTCGATATCGACCGTGAAGATGCCCTCGCCATCGCGGTAGGGGAAATCGCGCGCGCGCCCCTTGAGACGCAGTTCACCATGGTCGACACGGCCATCCAACAGGGTCCGCTCAAGGCCTGCCATTACCTCGTCGGGGATTTCGCGAGCCGGTATATAGCGGGTCACCGCGGGAACCGGCACATCGTCAAAGCCGGCCTCAACGTCCAGATGAACACCCCCGTCGCCGGGCACGAACGCCTCGACACGGCCACTCGCGGTGCCATCCGCGTTTTTCGCGCGCAGATCCCGAGCGCGGACCCGAACCCCTTCATCAGGCCAGGTGACATCGACACTGCCGGAGAATCGTGCGAAAGCGAGCGGCGCACCCATGAACCGGGACGCATCGACACGGGCATCACGCGTGGCCAGATCGATGCGTGCACCGTCGCCGTCGGCCTCGAGCCGCCCATCAACCCCACTGACGCCCGGGACCCCGCCGGTCGCGATCCAGCCCACATCCTCGAACCGGGCCCGCAGGGCGATCGGCCCGGAGGGCGCGCCCGCCGCCTGCAGATCGTACAGATCCCCCTTCGGCGCCAGCGGCCGGAGCTTCGGCGGCAACTCGTCCGCGAGGGAAGTCAACCGGGCGAGGGCCAGGGTATCGTCGATCCGCAGAAAATCGGCGCCGACGTGCCAGCGTGCCTCGCCGTCGGCGGATTCGCGCGCCACACTGAGCGCCGAGGTGGGCCAGGCACGGCCCCCGCGCTGCACCTCCAGATCACCGACATCGACCTGCCAGTCACCGTCCGGCTGACTCCGCCAGCGCAACCGCCCCGCGACACGTTCGAATACGGCCGACGCCTCCATCGGTCCGCCGGCGATGGCGAGATCGTCGCCGCCGCCCTGCACTGCAACCTCCCTGATCCGACCAGCGCCGAAATCGATCCATGTCGAGAACGAGGCGCGCCCGTCGCGTACGTGAATCGGCATCTCGGGGTACAGCCCGGACCAGCGCCGCAATGCGACATCGTTGGCATCAACCCAGACGCGTCCGTCCCACTGCGCCCAGTCACCGATCTCTCCGCCGGCCACGTCAAAGACCGCGGCGATCGAGTCACCCCAGTCGGGCGGGAGTTGCATCGTCAGCGAGGCGCGATGCCTATCGTCGTCATTCACCAGGCGAAGATCGATGTCGGATATCCGCGAGCGGTCCCCATCGGTATCGACCAGGTCGATCGACGCATCGAGCAATTGCAGGCGGCCGGTTCCGAGCAGCCAGCCAGCGATCCGGCGGATGAAGGGTGGGGGCGTCTCTCCTTTCGGGATCACTTCCTCGACGGGAATCTGCTCGCCGAACATCGCGATCCGGCCCCGGTCGGTCAGAGCGATCTCGATATTCAATCCGACCAGGGACATGCTGCGGATATACACGGGCAGAGCATCGTCCCCCCCGGGCGCCAGGCCGATATCGACGAACGCCTCGTCGAAACGCAGCGGCTGGCGCGCGGGCGGCGGGCCCTCAAGCGCCAGATCGACGAGGCGCAGCCGCGGCCCGAGCCCGTGCCACTCGACCTCCATGGATCCGATGGAAACAGGTGTATCCAGATAGTCGGCCACCCGCTCCTCGAGCGTGGCCCGGTAATCGGCCGCAAACGGCAGCGCGAGACGCAGAACCGTCAGCAGCACGGCCGCACCGATCAGGACGAACGCGACCGCCCCGCCGAGCCGCCGCCGCAGACGTCGCACCCCGATCCTCATATCGACTCCCCGGCACCGCGCGCCGTCACACCAGCACGACGTCGAACTGTTCGGGCGCATACAGGGCTTCGGCCTGCAGACGCGTCGGGATGCCGATGAAGGCCTCCAGTTCGGCCAGGCTGGTGGATTCCTCGTCGAGCAGCATATCGACCACCTCCTGCGCTGCCAGCACCATCAACTGGCGCGCGTCGAACTGCCGTGCCTCGCGCAGGATCTCGCGGAAGATTTCGTAGCAGACCGTCTCCGGCGATTTGATCGAACCACGTCCGCCGCAGGTCGGGCAGGCCTTGCAGAGCACGTGCTCAAGGCTCTCGCGCGTGCGTTTGCGCGTCATTTCGACCAGCCCCAGTGCCGAGACATCGCAGACCTGGGTGCGGGCGTGATCGTTCTCCTGGGCCTTGCCGAGCGCGCCCAGGACCTTGCGCCGATGTTCGGGCTCGGTCATATCGATGAAGTCGATGATGATAATCCCGCCGAGGTTGCGCAGCCGCAGTTGCCGCGCGATGGCCTGGGCCGCCTCGAGATTGGTCTTGAAGATCGTCTCCTCGAGATTGCGATGGCCGACGAAGGCACCCGTATTCACGTCGATCGTCGTCATCGCCTCGGTCTGGTCGATGATCAGGTAGCCGCCCGACTTGAGCTGCACGCGGCGCTCGAGCGCCCGCTGGATCTCGTCCTCGATGCCGTAGATCTCGAAGATCGGCCGCTGACCGCCGTAATGCTCGATCCGCTCGGTCGTCTCCGGCAGAAACTCGCTCGCGAACCGCTGCATACGCTCGAATGCCTCGACAGAGTCGACCCGGATACGGTCGATACCACCGCCGACGATATCGCGCAGCGTCCGCAGCGCGAGCGGCAGATCCTCATGGACCAGCGTGCCGGGATTCGCATGCCGCGCGCGTTCCTCGCCCGCCCGCCAGATCCGGGCAAGCAGGCGCATGTCGGTATCGACGGCACTATCGGAGGCGCCTTCGGCCGCGGTACGCAGGATCCAGCCCCAGCCGGGCTCGTTCTCCAGTCGGGATTCGACGCATTCACGCAACCGGACGCGTTCCGCTTCCTCTTCGATCTTGGTCGAGACACCGACATTCGGATCGTTCGGCATCAGGACCAGGTAGCGCGACGGAATCGTCAGGTGGGTCGTCAACCGCGCACCCTTGGTCCCGAGCGGCTCCTTGATCACCTGCACGATGAGGTCCTGGCCTTCGCGGAGCAGGTCCTGGATGGGCGGATACCCGTTGCCCGCGGGAATCGGCTGCGCGGGCGGTTCCTCGCCATCTTCAGTGCCGGCGACCGCGGCGGCCGCCTTGTGGGCACCCGCGACATCGGACACGTGCAGAAAGGCCGTGCGCTCGAGTCCGAGATCGACAAAGGCCGCCTCCATCCCTGGCAATACGCGCACCACGCGGCCCTTGTAGATGTTGCCGACGATGCCGCGCCGGCGCGCGCGTTCGATACTGACCTCGGCCAGCACCCCGTTCTCGACCAACGCCACCCGCGTCTCCTGCGGCGTGACATTGATCAGGATTTCCTCATTCATGGGGCGGAATCCGGTGGCTCGTGGCGGGTACGGCCTTCACGACACGATTATCGGGCGCGGGGTCCGTCGCGCTCAAGAAACGTACGGCAGTGGCGTGAGGGAATAAGGCCCGCCGCGGCCACCGCCGTCTACCATAACAGTGTAACGGCATCGGGAATGTCCCGCGGCGTGGCGGGCGCAGTAACCGCTTCTAATCGATGGCGTGCCGCGAAAGCGGATCGACACCTTGATCACGCAGCAGCGCCAGCGTCTCGAACAGGGGCAGACCGACCACGTTCGAATAGCTGCCCTCCAGGCGTTCGACGAACACCGCACCCAGACCCTGAATCGCGTAAGCGCCGGCTTTGCCATCCGGCTCACCGCTGGCCCAGTACGCGCGTCGCTCCGCCTCGGTGGTCGCTCGCAGTGTCACCAGCGACTCGACGACTCGACTGGCGATCGCGCCGTCGGCGGCGACGGCGATGCCGCTGACGACAACGTGACTGCGGCCCGAAAGGCGCTCGAGCATGCCCAACGCATGCGCCGCGTCCGCGGGCTTGCCCAGCGCGACCCCATCGACCACGACCGCCGTGTCGGCCGCGAGCACGGGCAAACCGGCGGCCGCATCCTGACCGGCCTGCGCCTTGGCCCGCGCGAGGCGCTCGACCAGTGCCTGCGGCGATTCGCCCGGCTCGGGCGTCTCGTCGACATCGGGCGCGAGCACCCGATACGCCAGGCCAATCTGGTCCAGCAGTTCGCGCCGCCGCGGCGAACGCGAGGCGAGCAGCAGTTCAACGTTTTCGTTCGTATCCGGCATGGTTCAACGATGGTACGGCTGGTTATGAAGAATGGAGATCGCACGATACAACTGCTCGGCCAGGACGACCCGGACCAGCGCATGCGGCAGCGTCAACGGCGACAGTGACCAGCGCTCGTCCGCCTCCTTCAGCAGGTCCGAATCGAGCCCATCCGGCCCACCGACGAGAAACGCGACCTGATTACCGGTCCGGTTCCATTCACGCACGCGCTCGGCGAGCCCCTCCGTGCTGATGGCGCGACCGCCGAGGTCGAGGGCGATCCGGTACGCCCGTGCCGGCACCGCCGAACGCAGGCGTTCCGCCTCCTCGGCGCGTGCCCGCGCCGGCTCGGTCCCGCTACGCCGACGCGCCGCGGCCACCGCATGCAGTTCCAGCCGCGCACCGCCATGGAGGCGCTTCGCATAATCCGCAAACCCCTCGGAAACCCAGTCCGGCACCCGAGTGCCAACGGCAACGAGATGAAAACGCATGCGGACTCCGATGTCCTGTTGGCTCGATTGGTCTTGTCGGGCGATTTCCGCGTTGTCGTTTTCTCTCGCAAAGGCGCGGAGGGCGCGGTGTAACAGTCAAAATCGCATCTCGCCAAGGAAATTGAACGGCCCGTAGGTTGGGTTGACGAAGGCGCTGGACCACGCCCCTCAACCCGACCCGGCGGCCGAGTCGTCCACGTGCATCGACCAGAGCTTTTCGAGGTTGTAGAAGTCGCGCTTTTCGCGGCTCATGACGTGTACGACCACGTCCCCGAGGTCGACGAGGTACCAGTCGGCGCCGCGTTCGCCCTCGATGCCGAGCGGTTTGAAGCCGGCCTCGCGGGAGCGCTCCAGCACGCGATCGGCGAGCGATTTCAGGTGACGCTGTGACGTCCCGCTGACCACGATGATGGTATCGGTAATCGAGGTCTGGTCGCGCACATCCAGCGTGCGTACATCGACGCCCTTCAGTTCGTCGAGCGCGGCGAGCACGACCTCGGCAATGGCGCCCGGTTCGGGCGATTGACCTTCTTCACGCGTCATAGAGTCGATGTTCCTCGAGATGTTGGCGTGCGGATTCCGGCATCAGATAGCGCAGATCGCCGCCGCGGGCGGCGAGCCCGCGGATGGCGGTCGCGCTGATGTCGAGTTGGGTGACCGGCTGGATCCAGATCCGGCCGGCCGGGTTTTCGTCGAGGCTTTCCGGCGCGTCGACGACGGCGTCGCGCACGGGGGGCGGTGGCGTCGGCGGCGCGCCGGGCCGATGCGTTGCGACGATATGGGCGCTGGCGAGGATCCGCTCCCAGCGGTCCCAGCGGTCGAAAGCGGCGAAGGCGTCACCACCCATGATCAGATACAGCCGGTCGCCGGGGTATTCCGCCGTGAGCTCGGCGAGCGTATCCGCCGTGTACGACGGCCCGGGGCGATCCAGTTCGCGCCCGTCCACGATCAGATCCGGTTCCCCGGCGACGGCGGCCTCGAGCATCGCGAGCCGGTGTTCCGCCGCGGCCGCCGGCGCCTCGCGCAGGGGCGATACGCGGCACGGCAGCAGCCGGATAGCGTCGAGTGAGAGCGCGGCGCGCACCTCCACGGCCGGGCGGAGGTGGCCGAAGTGGATCGGATCGAAGGTCCCGCCGAGGATGCCGATACGCCGCATTCAGACACCCGGCCGGAGAGGGTTTGCGCGCCTCATGCGCGGATCTGGCCCTCGCCCAGGACGATGTATTTCTGCGTCGTCAGGCCCTCGAGCCCGACCGGGCCGCGCGCATGGAGCTTGTCGGTACTGATGCCGATCTCGGCACCGAGGCCATACTCGAAACCGTCGGCAAACCGGGTCGAGGCATTGACCATGACCGAGGCGGAATCGACCTCGCGCAGGAACCGCTGGGCCCGCGACCAGTCCTCGGTCACGATCGCGTCGGTGTGGTGCGAGCCGTGGGCCGCGATGTGTTCGAGCGCGGCGTCGATGCCGTCGACCACGCGTACGGCCAGCACCGGCCCGAGATATTCCGTATCCCAGTCCGCCTCCGTCGCCGGCAGCATTCCGCCCACGATCGCCTGACTCGCGGGGCAGCCGCGCAGCTCGATCCCGTGCTCGGCGATGGCGCTGGCGATCTTCGGCAGCATCGCATCGGCCACGGCCCGATCGATCAACAGCGTCTCCATCGCGTTGCAGACACCGAGACGGTGGGTCTTGGCGTTGACCGCGATCGCCCGCGCGCGCTCTTCGTCGGCGGCGCCATCGATGTAGACGTGGCAGATGCCGTCGAGATGTTTCAGCACGGGGATGCGCGAATCGCGCGCAACCCGCTCGATCAGCGATCGGCCGCCGCGCGGGATGATGAGATCGACCTGGCCCTCGGCCGCCAGCAGTTCCCCGACCGCGGCCCGATCGGTGGTCGCCACGACCTGCGCGGCCTCGCCCGGCAGGGCGGCCTCGGCGAGACCGGCGGCGACGCAGGCGCCGATGGCGCGATTCGAGTGATGGGCCTCCGAGCCACCCCGCAGGATGCAGGCGTTGCCTGCCTTCAGGCACAGGGCGGCGGCGTCGGCGGTGACGTTGGGGCGCGACTCGAAGATGATGCCGATAACGCCGAGCGGGACGCGCATACGGCCAACCCGGATACCGGACGGCCGCGGCTGCAGGTGTTCGATCGCACCGACCGGATCCGGCAGCGCCGCGACCTGGCGCAGACCGGCGATCATGGCGTCGATACGGTCATCCGTGAGCGTGAGCCGATCCAGCGTTGCCGCATCGAGACCAGTCGTGCGGCCCGCTTCGAGATCGCGTTCGTTGGCCTCCGCGAGTTCGCCGCGCCGGCTGTCGAGCGCCCGCGCGATCGCTTCCAGCGCGGCGTTGCGCTCAGCGGTCCCGGAGCGGGCCATGGCGCGCGCGGCCGCGTGTGCGGCGGCAGTCACGGATGCCATGTACGCCTGGATATCGGGTGCGGCGACCTCGGCGGGCGCGCTCATGATCGACTCACTCTGCGGTTACGGTGCAACGACGCGCGGGGGCGACAGCGAGGTACGCCGCGCCCCCGCGGCGGTGAGGGCCAATTCTAGCAGTTCGTCCCGGAAACTGCCCTGCGCCGCGCCCTTGGCGAGGCGCTCCAGGCGCGCGGCACGCGCGCAAAGGCGCTGCCACCCGGCGACATCCAGGCGCCCCAGCGCCTGGGCGAATGGGCGCTGGCGGCGTTTCCAGACACCAACGGCATCCGCCGCCCGCGCGGCCGGCATGCCGGCCGCCACCCGCTCGGCGCCATCCGCCAACAGCGCCAGTTCACGCTGCAGGGCCCAGACGATCACCGGCTCCGGCGTCCCCTCGCCGTAGAGTCCGGCGACGATGCGCCCGACACGAGCGGTCGAACCGGCCAGCAGGGCGTCACTCAGATCGAAGACGGACCAGCGCGACGAGTCCGCGACGACCTCGGCCACCCGATCGGCATCGACCGTCCCCGGGCCGCCCAGCAGGAGCAGTTTGTCGATCTCCTGGGCGGCCGCGAGCAGATTGCCCTCGACCCGGGCGGCCAGCAGGGCCACCGCCTCGCGGGTCGGCTGCAGACCCTTGGCCTGCATGCGCTGCTGCAGCCACTGCGGGAGCCGGTCGGCGTCGATCGGCCACACCTGCACGACGACCCCGGCCTTCTCCAGCGCACTGAAGCAGCGCCCCCGCCGCGCCTGCTGTTCCAGTTTGGGCAGCGTGAGC
>Ga0075106_1000145_pt1 | contig 39540 bp, 32 predicted proteins | sample AntDeeMetag02WF4_FD_69796 | JGI IMG/M metagenome (GOLD analysis project Ga0075106, IMG submission 69796) | Saline lake microbial communities from Deep Lake, Antarctica - Antarctic Deep Lake Metagenome 02WF4 | ecosystem: Environmental > Aquatic > Non-marine Saline and Alkaline > Saline | place... | reverse complement strand
GCGCTCCTCATGGTCAAGACGACCGCCGACCGGTACGAAGACGTCGTCGAACTGGTGGAGCGGCGTCACCCCTACGAGATCGTTCCCATCGAACGGTTCGGCGAATCTGACGCCGCGCCCGACTTCGTCGAGTGGCGCCGGGAGAGTGTCGCCGAGAAGGAATCGTCAGCGATTGTCGAAAGATAGAAGGCCGGTCTCTCGACCGAACTAGTCTCTGGCGACGGGAACCAGCGAACCGGTCGTGTTGGTGTCCGTCCCGCTCTCTGTCGTCTCGTCACCGGACGTGTCGCTGGTCGAATCGCTGCCCGAGTCGTCTGTCTCGTTCCCTGCCGTCTCGTTTCCGGTTCCGTCGGATTCGTTACCCTGATCGTTCGGGTTGAACAGCTCTGAGCGCTCCATGTCGACGGTCGACACCGAGTCGTCCTTCCCGATGACCTGTCCCTCGTTGACGTCGGCTGTGCCGCTCCAGGAGTAGACGGTTCCGTTGTCGGCCTGGGTCGCGGTCTGGAACTGGTAGCTGGAGTTGGCCCGAACGCTCACGTTGGTGTGGCCCTCTTCGGGACCCCACTCGTCGTAGCCGGTGGTGGAGTAGGGGACCGTGATACTGAACTCGCCGTTCTCGTCGGTTTCGGCGACCTGGTGGTAGGTGAACGTCTCGTCGGACCCGGGCATCTGCATCTCGACCTGTGCGCGGACCGTCGTGTCTGCGGGGCCGCTTCCCTCGATAGTCGCGCCGGGGACGCGCTCGAAGACCTTCGTCCACCGTGGCTCCGTCGGCTGGAGGAAGTCAGCGGCGCCCTGTGTGAGGCAGGCGTACTGGCCGCCACCCTGGGGGAGGGTCACACCGCTGGTGCAGTCTGCCCGGTTTTCGACGACCTGTGCCGAGTTGCCACCGAGTAGTCCGATGGCGGTCGACAGTAGCCCTCGATTGTAGTTGTTGCTCGTCGTCGCAGACCGCTCGCTGGCCCCGACGAGACGGTAGTGTTCCATCGCCTCGACGCGCTGGCTCGGTTTGCCGCCGATGCCGCCGATGCGTGACGAGGAGTCGTTCTCGACGTGGGCACGTGCGTCCGCCATCGAGTCGAACTGGCGGATGGACGTGGAGTTGGGTTCCTGGGGCGGGACGGCGTCGACGACGGCGCCGTTACCCGCTTCCGTCCGGCTCCAGTCGATTACGTACGGTTCGGGCTCGACGGCGCTCCCGTGGTGCTGGTACAGCCTGACGGCCGTCGTGTTGTAGAACTCCTGAGACTGGAGTCGGAAGTACGCGCCGTTCTGGAGGTCGTAGTAGATACGCTGGGTGTAGTCGCGCAGGGTGACGTCGCCCTCGTCGTAGAACTGCGTCGGCGCGAAGAACTTCCCGCGGTAGTTGGAGTATGTGTCGACCATCTTGTAGTCGATAACGACGTACCGCGTCTTGGCGTCGTCCTCGTCCACTTCGTCGAGAACGTCGTTTGCCTGCGTCTCGTTTGGTGCAATGAGGAAGTTAGCTGCCGTTCGTGTTCCTTGCTGGAACGGATTGGCGTTCGGAATCCGCTCGCCGATGGTCGTGATCCAGTGCCCGTAGTCCCACCAGGAGAGGACGCCATACTCACCTTCCGCGTAGTCGTAGTCGTCCGTTTTCGAGTAGGTGCCGTAGTACTCGAGGCCGCTGTCGCTCCCGTTGAACGCGCCTTCCTCTGGCGTGTTCTCTGCCATCCAGCCGAGGCCCTCGCTCCAGGCCCGGATGTCGCCGTCAGGGTGGTTGAAGCCCCGGTCGGGCGACCCGGCGGCGACCGCCGTCGGCGCGATGGGGACGAGGATGACGAGGAGTATCGCGACGATAGTCAGGGCCTGGTAGGCCTCGATGTTCGTCACGTCGCCGTCGAGTTCCAGGTCAATCCAGCCGACGACGATGCTCACTGCGTAGCCCGTCAACACGGCCACCGGGAACACCAGGTAGTACTGGAACCGGGCCTGCGTGAACGTCGTCGCTGTCATGAACGCGAGCCAGACGACCACGAGCAACTGTTCGGACGGAACCCTGTCGTCCCAGACGTGACGTGCCAGAACGACGAGGCCGCCCAGGAAGCCGAGGAACAGGGCGAACCCGTAGGCGTCGAACAACTGCTGGATACCGGCACCGAGACCCTGTCGTTCCCAGTTGACCAGTGGTTGGACCTCGCCGACGGTGCCACCGGTCTGGCTCGTCGTGAATCCGAGTCCGAAGATACGCAAGAATTGATTGAGGAAGTAATCAAACACGCCCGGGAGGACGAGCCACGTCAATAGGACGAGGCCGGCGATGATGCCGCCGACGCCGGCCGGATACAGCGTCCTGTCGAGGTCGCGGTCCTCCCACTCGCGGGCCAGCCACGCCATAAACACGCAGCCACCGGCCACGCCGAACGCGAGAAGCGGGTGCAGTAGCGAGTAATCACTGGCTGTTAATGTGGCCGTTTGAATCGAGGAGAGTATCGTAATCCCCGTGACGCCTAGAATCACCGCACCGGCGAACGCGGTGTGTTCCGGACTCTCGCCGCGGAGGACTTCGAGGCACATCTGAACGAGCAGGTAGAACCCGACGATACCGATTAGGAGGACGCCGAAGGGCCAGACCCAGAGGTAGAGAGTAATGGCGAACCCGGCCAGTGCGCTCCAGAGGAGCGTGGGTCGGAGCGTATCGAAGTCACCTTCCACTAGTTGCTTGTAGATCGGTTTCTCGCGATGGGCAACAGTGATAGCGACCATCACGATCAGGACGGCGAGTGTCTGGAACAGCGCCTCGGCGACGTGGTGGTCGGCGAATCCGACCCGGCTTCGGTTGAAAAAGGAACCGACAGAGAAGGCCAGGACGGTGACGGCGGTGATGCCGCCGAGACGACCGCCGAGGCGTCGACCGATGAAGTACGTCGGGATGCCCGCCGCCGCAGCGAAGAATGCTGGGGCGACGAGGACGGTCATCGCGACCGTCTGGTCACTCGGAGATCCGAGCCCAACGATGAGCGCGACTGTCGCGATTATCTGATCGAAGAGGGTCCCGAACTGGCCCGAGGCGTTGCCGTACGGGAAGTAGGTCCAGGGGTCGAACGGCATCGTCGCCGGCCAGTTCCTGACGGTATAGGAGACCGAACGGTAGTGATACCACGGGTCGTTTCCGTGAAACAGTACCTCACCGTCGACGACGAAGTTGGAGACGCTCCGAAGTCGATTCCACAGCATGAACGCGAGCAACAGTGCGACGACCGGGATCTGGTAGTGGGCTGTAACCCAGTCGACGGCTGACTCGAGTTCGGGGTTCTCTTCGAGACGGCCCCGCCATTGACTCATTAGCCGGAAGGAGTCACATCGTCTCCATAAGCCTTGTCATATATCCGGGTTCCGGCACCTGACGTTTATATGTGAACGCCCCACCGCACCGACCGTATTTCCCGGCCAGGGATGCGAACGCATCCACCGAGACGTCGGATGAAAACGCCTTTCTCGCGTCGCTGTCACCGGAATGATATGCGCGTCTCGGTGGTCCTCTGCACGCACACGCTCGATCGGTATCACGATTTCTCGGAGGCCGCCCGGAGCATTTTCGACCAGACGTACGACGACGTCGAACTCGTTCTCGTCTCGGACGGGAACGAGGCCGTCTTCGAGCGGTTCGAGGAAGATTTCAGCGATCGGGACGACGTCGTTTGCCACTGCAACGACGAGAACGTCGGCCTCCTGGAGAGCCGGAACAACGGCGCCGAGGTGGCGACGGGCGACGTCGTCGCATTCGTCGACGACGACGCCATCGCCGACGAGAGATGGGTCGAGGAACTGGTGGACGTCTACGAAAAGCGGGACGTCCGAGCGGTCGGGGGCCGGATGACGCCCGCCTGGGTCGCCGGAAAGCCCGCCTTCCTTCCGGAGGAGTTCTACTGGCTCGTCGGCGTGACTCAGCGCGGATTCGGCCCGGCCGGCGGCGACGAGGATATGCCAGGTGAGGTCAGGAACACCTTCGGATCGAACATCTCCTTCGGCCGCGAGACGTTCCTGGAACTCGGGGGGTTCGACGACGACATCGGCGGCCGCAAGGGCGACGCGAATCTCCAGGGCGGCGAAACCGAACTCGCGGCCCGCCTCGATGCCGAATACGGCTACCGAGTCTACTACAACCCGGACGCGAAAGTCGCCCACAAGGTGTTCGACTACCGCACCGACCCTGTCTGGCTCCTTGACCGGGCGTTCTGGCAGGGGTACTCGAAGCGAGGGATGGAGGTGCTCGTTCCGGGGTCGACTGGTGAGGAGTCAGCTTTTCTGGGTCGGCTTCTGATCGATTTTATTCCAAACCGCGTCGTCGGGCTCATCCGCAATCCATCCCTGATCCAAGCGATTCAGCTTGTCATGCTCTTCGTTTTCACCACCGCCGTGGGACTAGGTTATCTGTATGGAATCTACAGGTGGGGCTAAAGATGGAAGACACCGAAACTCCAAACGGAGGCCTCCCGGACGTTTGCGTCGTCACGCATCCCCTCGCGGCCGCGGGCGAGAACGCGACGCGAAGCCTGCTGGACATCCTCTCCGTAATCACCAGCATCACACTTGTCACTGCCGACCTGCCGGAAGATTCCGATATCTGGGAGAAACGCGAAGTGATCGAACTGTCGCGAAAGGGAGCGGGCGAGTCGGTCGCCGTCGCGGCAGCTCGGTTCATCCTGAATCAGATCCGGATGGCCCGCACCGTCGCTGCTCGCGACGAGGACGTGGTTCTCTTCTTCGGCGCGACTTCGTACGTATTTCCGATCCTTGTCGCGAGGGCACTGGGAAAAACGGTCCTGGTCGAACCGCGCGGTGACGTCCCCCTGACTCTCAGGCTGAACTGGGAGCAGCAGATGCCACTTGTTCTGGCGAGACTACTCGCGGGTTTCGTCTGGGCGTTCGAACGGGCCGGATTCGCCATCGCGAACGGCGTCGTGACGTACACACCCTCCATGGCCTCACAACTCGGCCTCGATCCTGGCGCGCCGAACGTCTACTCGACGGGCGCGCGTTACGTCCGAACCGAAGAGTTCGACGTCGACGTACCGTTTCAAGAGCGCGATCGGGTCGTCGGATTCCTGGGCCGCTTCGACGAGGAGAAGGGAATACGGGAGCTCGCCGCGGTCGCCAGGTCGTTGCCCGACGACGTCACGTTCAGGTTCATCGGAGACGGTGACCTGGGCGAGTGGCTGCGGGACGAGTTGAGCGACGAGATACGGGCGGGTGACGTAGAACTGGCCGGCTGGGTAGACCACGACGACGTCCCCGCCGAACTGAACAGGCTCCAGTTGGTGATCCTCCCGTCGCAACCGACCGAGGGGTTGCCGACGACGATTCTCGAAGCGCTGGCCTGTGGAACGCCTGTCTACGCCACACCCGTCTCGGGCGTCCCCGATGTCGTCAAGGACGGTGAGACGGGTTTCTACATGCACGAAACGACGCCAGCGGCCATTCTGGACGACATCTCGTCGATTCTGGGCCGTGAAAATCTGAACGCAATCAGCCGAACCGGGCGAGAACTCGTCGAATCGGAGTACAGTTTCGAGGCCGCACAGGAGCGGTACGCTGCCATCCTTTCGAACGTGCGCTGATCGTCTGCTCAGTACGTCACCTTGTCAGGAAGCAGCGCGACTGCCTTCGCCCGAACGCGTACCGAAAGCGTCACGAGCGCCAGCGCGTAGATTCCCGCTCCGACGCTGACCAGCAGAACTGTCACGTAGTGGTCACGAGGGAGGATTTCTTCGAATACGATGACTGCCGCGATCATCACGCTTGCAGCCACTGCCTGCCGAAGGAGTTCGATCCACGGAATGTCCGGCGGGCCAATGAGGGCCCGCAATGATCGATAGCCGAGCACCAGGACGATCGCTCCAGAAATGGCAGTGGCAGCCGCAGCCCCCTGCCAGCCGTACAACCAGACGAACGCGACGTTGAGGACGAGGTTGCTCACTACGAAGACGACATTCACTCGGAAGGCGACGTCGGGCCGATCAACAGCGTTGGCGACGTTTAAAAATTGGTCTCCATAGGCCGCTAGCATCCGCGCGAGGACCAACACAACGACGATAGTGGTCCCCTGGGTAAACTCGGGTCCGTATATCTGTAACACCTCTTTGCCGAGCACTGCAGCTCCGAAGAGCCCCGGAATCATGAACACTCCTGCGAAGACGATTCCCTCATTGAGGAGGTGATGGACGCGTTCGTAGCCGTCATTTACGGCTATTTCGCTGAGTTCTGGAAAGAGAGTACTTTGCACGGACCCGGCCACCAGTGCGAAGATGGAGGCCACGTTCCACGCGATTTCGTAGACGCCTATCAGCGACCCACCGATGGCGAACGAGGCGAGGACGATGGTGTCCATCCAGCCGAAGGCGCGTGTCTTCAGGTTACTGAGCCACGAGTACCGGGCGAATTCGAGCAAGCTACGGGCTGCAGTGGCGGAGGGCTTCCCCACGTTCAGATTCAGGGCGACGAATCCCACGATAGCTGCGACGATTAACGCGACGACGTGGCCAGCTAGCAAGGCGGTGACACCGTAGCCGAGTAGGATGATTGTCACGTGGAGTACCGAGCGGACGACTCGTTCGAGCGTCTTGAGGCCGCCGGAGAACGCAACGCGTTTCTCCCCCTGGAGAGCGGCCAGCGTTCCGATCAACGCCACGTTTGCCGCGACGAGCACTCCGAGCAACGGGCCAGTCGGTGCGGTGACGTACGCGTCCAGTACGGGTGAAGCGACGACGATACCGAGCCCCAAACCCACCGCTAACCCGGCCTCGATCAGGAGACCGGTACCGAGATATGTCGACCGATCGGATCCCTCGCTGATCCGTTTCGTCATCGCGTTCGCGACCGCCGTCGCGGGAACGTTCAGCCAGAACATGACCGCTACCGCGACGGAGTAAAGGCCGAAGACTTCCGCGCCCCCGACCCTGGCGATTGCGAACGAAGCGACGAACCCAGCGAGTGTGACGCCGACCTGTGATGCGAAGTGGATCAGTGTTTCGCGGCCGAGTCGGAGCGTCATTCCATGTATCCTAAGTCACGTAGCTGCCGTTCCGCTGCTTCCGAGTACTCGGTGGTCTCAGCGTCTTCGACGGGTGAGCCATGTGTCGCCATCCACTCGTCGAGGTCAGAGGATAGATCTGCGACTACGTCTGGTTTGTCGGGTGAGACGTCGGTCTCCTCGTTGGGGAGTTCGTAGAGCGCTTCCCAGTCCTCGCTATGGTCGAATCGGTACTGGCCTGTCCGTATCGAGGTAAGCATCTCTTGGTGGAAGCGTGAGTCGTCGAAATCTGGATTATATGATCTTAGTGAGTCGAATGTCTGAGGTCCTCGCTGGGACACCGCGAACTCGCGTCTATTCTCCCGTAAGTCTACGCCAACCGTCTCTGCGGCATCGGCTCCTGCCATGCGCAGCAACGTGGTCATCACGTCGCTATGTTGGATGATATCGTCGTCGCTGACGGCGAGTTCGTTCTCGAAACCCTGAAGCACGAGTGGGACCCGCGTGACGGCGTCTATCAAGACGTAACTGTGTGAGAGGAGTCCGTATTCGCCGAACAGTTCACCGTGGTCACCCGTTATGACGATGACCGTATCCCCGATATCGAGGGACTGAACGTAGTCGACGAGGCGTCCGACCATCTCGTCGGTGTACGCTATCTCGGCGTCGTACATGGCGAGGAGCGCCTCCCACTCGCGATCCGACAGTTCACACCCGTTTGCGACGATTTCGTCGAGGTTGTAGTGAACGTCGAGCGCAAATTCGGCGGCTTCTCTCGAGGGCATGTCGGTCTCGTCAGCGTACTCGTCGATCCAGCCGAGTGGTGGATAGTACGGTCGATGCGGCTCGTTGTAGTGCAGATAGAAGAAAAAGGGGTCAGCGCTCGACTCGAAGTCATCGAGCCACCCCTTCGCCACCTCGTTCATCAGGAACGGGGAGGAGTGCTTGGCTGTGTCGCGTGCCAGACCGGCCGAGTGCGAACGAATGTTGAGTGCGTACTTGAGGAGCGTCTTGAGCCCCGCGTCGCGGATTGTCTCGGAAGCGAGCCACTGGAATCGGTCGAAACCTCTGTCCAATCCGGTTTCGGCGCTGAGAAACGAGTTCCGTGAGAGACAGGCGGTCGTGTAGCCGGCGTCGGCGAACCGCTCCGGAATCGTCGTGATCCCGTCGGGAAGGACGTCGCCCGCGACGCCGAGGGTGTTTCGCGACGGTGCGAGGCCGGTCAGAATCGCGCCGGTCGACGGGAGCGTCGACTTCGCGTGTGCGAAGCAATTTGCAAAGGCGTGCCCGTCGTCGCCGAACCGGGCCATCTCCGGCGTCGTATCCCGTCCGTATCCGTCGATAGTCGTGTGGTCAGACCTGAGACTGTCGAGGGTAATCCAGAGAATGTTGGGCGAGTCCATTTGGCGCGTTACTGGTCAGAAACCACGGATTCTATTTTTGTATTGTGGTTCACCTTCGAAAGAGCTTAACCGTCCTCAGACATCTTTCACGTTACATGGTACTGGTCGTCCTCGGCATCGACGCCCTCGACCCGGAGCTGGTCGATTCGGGGACCCACCCGAACATCACGCTCACGGCCCACCGGTCTATCGACACGATCGACAGTTCGGCGGGGGAACCCAGCACCCACGAGCTGTGGCCGACGATCATCACTGGGCTTCCGCCGGCCGAACACGGCCTCGTGCTCGACGACGGCGTCGCCTGGGAGAATCCCCTCTTGCGCTATGCAAGCGCGGCGGCCGATAACCTCGTTCCTCAGCGACTCCAGACTGAGATTGGCGCGTGGCTGCTGACCAACACGCAGGCCGACGCGTTCCGTGTTCCCGCAACCTACTACCCCGATAACGACATCTCCACAGTGTTCGACGGCAGAGAGTCAGCGACCGTCGGAATTCCGAATTACGTGGTCGACGTCGATTCGGAGGACAGGGAACACAACCTCAGGCGGAGTCTCGGCTCTCTGTTCGAGCGTGACCTCGACGCAACTGGAGGGCACACGTCGTCGGACCCGTACGAGTTCTACGAGCAGTGCATGGAGATGGCGATGACACGCATCGCCAGGGCGCGGCGATGCCTCCGTGGTCGCCGGAACGAACTCGTGTTCGCCTATACGAGCGGCCTTGATCTCATCGGCCACGTCACGTACGACCTCCCCGACCTCCAGATGGCCGCCTACGACGAACTCGACGAATTCGTGGGCGAACTCCGTGACGACCTCCGCCCGGAGGACGAACTCCTCCTGGTCAGTGACCACGGCCTCCAGCAGGGAGTCCATACCCACGAGGCGATGGTCGCGGCGACCGACCCGTCGCTGGTCGAAAGCATCGATAGTGTGCTCGACGTCCGTGACGCCATCGAGACAGAACTCGACCTGGGCAACCACGAGACTGCGGACCAGAAATCCGAACCCATCGATTCTGAAGGCGGTGAACAAGTACAGGAGCGACTCGAAGACCTCGGGTACATGTAAGTCACCTAGTCCGAAGAATCTCTTCGTACAAGTCCTGGTACTGCCTGGCGATCGATTCGACGGTATATTTCCGCTTGACGAGGTCGAGCCCGGCCTGGGCGAGTTGGTCGCGTTCTACTGGGTCGTTCGCAAGTTCGACGAGGTGGTCAGCGAGTACATCGTGATCGCCAGCCGGGTGGAATCGTGCAACATCCTCGTAGGGCCCAGTGAACGGTGGAATAGTCGAGAATATCGCCGCGTTCTTCGCCGCGAGAGCTTCGACTGCTGCCGCACTGAATCCCTCCCACAGCGACGGCATGGCGTAGATTTCGATCTCAGATAGCAACTTGTACACCCGGCGCCTGTCGACGTATCCGAGGAAGTGGACTGAGTCCGAGAGGCCGAGGTTCGAGACGAGAGTCTGGAGGGCAGATTCCTGTGGACCGTCTCCCGCGAGTACCAGTTCGAGACGCTGATCACTCCGTTCGCGGGCACTGGCCATCGCCCGAATCAACGTTTTGTGATCTTTCTGCTCGGTCAACATCCCCGCTGTCCCGACCAGAACCGAATCGTCGTCCGCGTTCGCGGCCTCGATTGCGCTCCAGTCTGCGTTTCGCCCTGCCGATAGCCTGTCGAAGTCCACACCGTTGGGGATCAACGTAACTTTCTCCGGCGGTAACAACGCGGTCTCCCACCATCGAAACGAGTCGTAAACCGCTTGTGAGTTGCAGACCACCCGATCCGCCAGCGGGTTCGTCAGGCCGTTGGCAGTCAGACCGAGGCTGTTGAAACCCTTGCGCATGTTTCCTTCCCGAGAGACGGACGGGATTTGCAGCGACTTAGCGATCAGCTTCGCGAAGGCCCCAGAGTGGTTGTGGTGCGCCTGTACGAGGTCGTATTTTCCCAGGAACCGGCGAGCGTCCCGAACAGTCTCACCGTCGACGCCGAGCGTGGTATCGGGTGCACGAAGGCACGTCACGTCGATCTGGTCGTCGCCTTCAAACGGCTCTGCCTCGAACCACGCCAGAATATCGACATCGACGTCGGTGTACTTGACGAGGGACCTCGCGATGTCCGCCGGAACACTAGATTCGCCCACAGCGTTTACGACGTAACACACTCGTGCCCTCATCCTCAGGCGTACCCCAAAGCTTCGAGTTGCTCGGTGACGCCGTCTGTTCGATCAGTCAGACCGTCCGGTTCGAAGACGACCCAGGGTACCTCCTCTACTTTAGGCAGGCGGACGTTGACCGGATGTTCTACGAGCCCGTACTCCCCGAAAAGTTCGCCGTGGTCCGAAGAGACGACGACGCGGTTCCCGTCTGCGGCAAGTCGGGCGGCAACCGAACTCGCCTTTCGCCAGGCGAATCTCGTGGACGCCTCGTAGGACCGACGCGCTTTCCCAAGCGGAATCCGACCGCTTGCGAGCATTGCCTGGAAGCCTGCCCCCTCGACCGCGGTACTTCCGTGCGCTGCCGGATGGACGCCATTGGGGACTGGTACGGTCCGTTCGCCGATTTCACAGATATGTGGATAATGTGGCTGAAGCGTGTGAGCGACGACCGGACGCCCCTGGCCAGCGGCTTCGAAGACTTGCTCGTAGACAGGATCGGGTCGGACAGTCGAGAGATGCTCGTCCCAGTGGTCGGAGTAAACGTGAACGTGTTGGACGTCCGAGCCCAGTTCGACGCTTTCGACCTGCGGGTTTGCACTGACGTATACGCTGCCGTTGAAAACGCCACGTTGGCTCGCCTTCGACAGAAATTCGGGAGTCGCGCTAGCAGGCGATCTGACACTCTCGACGACTGCCGTTTCAGCGATGTCTGAGAGGACGTCGTACCTGCAAGCATCCAGGAGGATCAACACGTCCCAGTCGACGCGATCTAGCCGGTCGAAGAGGTCTTCTCTGTCGAAGAACTCTGGTTTGTGCTGGAGAAGCCACTTCCAGGATCGGTACGGAAACGGTTCACTGATATCCTCGGCATTAGACCCCTCCGAGTGGCCGGTCTGCCAGGCGCGCACGAGGATGTCGCCAATCACGTCAGTACCTCTCATTATTCAGCGGTGTCTGTAGCGTCCAGTTCATGCTAAAGGTAACCCAGTTCTTCGAGACGATTATTGACGTCGTCGGGGATTTCACCGTCTACTTCTACCGGTTCGTCGGGGTCTTCGAGTTCAGCACGGAGTTCGTCGATTCGGTTCGAAATATCTGTGCTATCGACTGAACCGGTCTTCTGCACGCCACCACGACTCTCCCATCCGTAGGATCCATCCTCGAAAACGACGCCGTAGAACGCCTCGTCCAATTCGTCGATGAACTCCTGGTCGTGGCCGGCGTTTTCGAGGTCCTCGACACGCGAGGTCCGGAGACCGTGTCGTTCGACCAGGTACTGTTGTGACGAAATCTCTCCCATGAGCGAGCGACCAGTGTCGACCGGCGAATCGCATCCAGCCATGTCGAGGATAGTCTGGTACAGGTCGACGAGACTGACTGTCTCTTCGCATACCTCAGTAGTGTCAGTACCCGAGTAGATACTCAGAGGCACGTGTGTGAGTTCGGGATAGATCCCGTAGTTGTGATCCCAGATACCGTCTTTGCCGAACATCTCCCCGTGGTCTGAGACGGTGACGACGTAATCGAACTCGTCAGACAAGGTGGCGAAAATCTCCTGGTAAACATCGGAGAGGTATCGGACGCAGTCATCGTAAGCCTGCTCGATGGTTTCCTTCTCCTCGTTCGGGCCATCGAAGATGGTGTCGTCGAACGAGGGATGTTCGTCAAGACTCACCGTTTGATAGGATTTCGGGGCATTATACGGCGCGTGGGCTTCCATCAGGTTTACGAAGAGAAACTCGTCGCCGGAAAAGTCCGTCTGCTCAACCAGATCGAGAGCTTTCGACGCCCCGTCGTCCTTCCCGGCGACAGCTTCGATCCCGAGGTCTCTCGCTTTCATTTTGATCCCTAGGGAGAGAGATTTCAACGTATCAACGTCCGAGGCGATACACTCCTTTATCGCGTCCAGATACCGCATCGCTCCCCTATCGCGGGTTTCGGAGATGAACGAGCCCCAGTCCAGAACTTTCTCGTCGCGGCGCTGCCCTCGCCAGCTATGGTCAAACTCGTCGAAACCGCGGGTGAAATGAAAAGCGTCAGAGATGTTTGCGTTAGCGCTGAACCCTCTCGTCGTATAGCCCGCTTCGGACAATACTTCGGCGAGCACTGGTGACGAACACGTCAAGGACTGGTATTTTGCGTACACAGACGACTCGCTAGGGTACTTCCCACTAAACAGGCTTCCGTGGGCTGGGACGGTCCAAGCGCTCGTAGACCAAGCGTTCTCGAATCGTTTCCCCGGCAGCCATTCGAAGTGGTCGTCGAATGAATCCTTCCGGAGAGTGTCCATCACTACCATAGCGATTCGAGTCATATACAGTATTCTAACCAATAGTTAGTTTAACGATTACGGTGTCCACGGGTGACGCGTTGTCGCGACCTAGTGCGTTTTCTGGTAGTAACTCACTAAATCATCGATTGACTCTCGTACTCCCAGACCAGGTCGAAGTATCGCTTCAGCCCGGCGACGAAGGCGCCGTTCGCCGTGATGGCTGCCTGGCGCATGTGGTTTGGAACGTCGTCTTCCTGCACGAGGAGGATGGCCGTCCCGGAGTTGTACTCCATACTCGGGTCCGCGACGGTACCGCGCCAGGGGAGCCGTTCCTCGCTGAACCGCACTCCGACTTCCGGATACGACTCCGCTATCTCTTCGACGATTTCCGCCTGGATCGCCCTGTTTGCCTCGCTTAGGCGGTCGGGATCGACCAGGAGGACGGAGACGTCGATGCCCCTGTCGAGGGCCGCCTCGAAGGCGGGACGGACCGAATCGAAGTACTCGAAGCTCTTGGACATGACGAGCAGTTCCCCCTCGGCGCCGTCGTAGACTCGGCGCGTCTCCCGCTCGCTCGGTTCACCGACGTCGACGACGTGAAACAGCTCCGAAGTCGGGGTGACGGACTCGGTGGCGCGCTCGAACAGCGGCTCGTACTCGGAGAGAAACGTCTCGCGGCGAGAATCGAGTTCGGCTTCGAATTGTTCGTATCCCTGTCGCTGGTTCTCGACAGCTCTGTCGAGGATCTCCTCGGGTGATTTCGACTGGTACTGCTTCGGTCGCCCGGGAATGACCTTGATGAATCCGCGGTCCGAGAGGGCGTCCAGCACCCCGTAGATGCGCGCCTTGGGGATGCCGGTCGCCTCGGCGAGGTTCGGTGCCGACGTCTGCCCGAGAGAGATCAACTCTTCGAGGGCGGTCTCCTCGTACTCCGTCAGCCCCAGCAGGTCGAAGACGTCGTCGGCCCGGCCGGTCATAGCTACCCCTTTTATCGGCCCGTACAAAAGGGGGCCGAAACGTATATCCACCCGACGCCTGTAGTTACTCGCAAGATTAGTAACTATGGACGAGTGCCAGATCGCGGAGGCGGCGGTGGCGGACGAGGTGGAATCAGAGTCGGACGAGGCTTCTCGAGCCGAAGACCGACACCTCGCCGACGTCAACGACGGCTGTGGCTGCACCGAAGTGTGGGAGCATTTGAGCGAGAATCGCGCGGACGAGTAAGCGAACTGTCTCTCTGATGGGACGACCGATCGTCCGGGCATCGACGGAGAGTCGGCGCCTCACTTCCGATCCGCAGCTTTTTGCTGGCGGCGTGACGAGTATCGCCAATGACGGATAGCGACGACGTCTGCGTCCTCGTGCCCACGTACAACGAGGCCGAGACGATCGGTGCGGTCGTGACAGGGTTCGTCGACCAGGGGTACCAACACGTCCTCGTCGTCGATGGCGGTTCCGCGGACGACACGCAGGCGGTGGCGCGAGAGGCTGGTGCACGCGTCGTCGAACAGTCTGGGACGGGGAAGGGCCAGGCGGTCCGCGAGGCGCTCCAGCGCCACGTCGACCGGCCGTACGTCCTGATGCTCGACGGCGACTCGACCTATCGTCCGACGGAGGCCGACAGGCTTCTCGACCCGCTGCTGTCGGGGGAGGCCGAACACGTCATCGGTAACCGGTTCGCTGACATGAAGCCCGGCGCGATGACGCGCCTGAACCAGGTCGGCAACCGTGTCATCAACCGGTCGTTCGCGCTGATCCACGGGCGAAATCTCGTCGACATTCTCTCGGGCTACCGGGCGTTCACGCTGGAGTCGGCCAATCGGCTCCACCTCCGGGCCGACGGGTTCGGCATCGAGACGGAGATGTCCGTCGAGTGCGTCAAGCACAACGTCAGGACGGCGGTGGTCCCCATCACCTACGAGCCTCGCCCGGCGGACTCGGAGACGAATCTGCGCCCGTTCCGTGACGGTGCAAACATCATCGTCACGCTCTACCAGATGGCCAAGACGAACAATCCGCTGTTTTACTTCGGTAGCGTGGGGACGCTGAGTACGCTCGCGGGTATCGGCCTTGCTGCCTACGTTGCCTACGAGTGGTTCGTCAGGAGCATCTCCCACGAGGTCATCGCGTTCCTCGCGGGGTCGGCGGTGCTGTTCGGCGTCCAGTTGCTGATGTTCGCCGTGCTCTCTGACATGATCGTCGCGGTCAATCGGGAACAGACTCACCAGATCCAGCAGATCGCCAGAAAGATCGGCGACGAGGAAGGGGTGGTAGACGCGGGTCCGGTAGGCGAGGACGCGGCCGGTCAGTCGGCGGACGTCGAGGAGGCGGCGGACGTCGAGGAATCGACAGTCGACGAGAGTGGCGTCGACCCCGCAGAGTCTTAGAACGGGATCAGCGATCGCAACTGGGCGAGGACGCTGTTCCCGGTGGCTTCGCGTCTGGATTCGAACACGGGGTGAAGCGCGTTGAGCAGTTCCTGTTCGTGCTCGAACTCGCGTCGACCGATCTCCTCGAGTGCCTCGTCGAGCGTCATCGCGTGCCCGGACGCGTCGTAGGGCACTTCGACGTGGCCCAGTTCGCTTCGCAGGGACTGGGAATCGGTCGGGTACGCTACGTCCGCGTCGCTCAGTCTGGCGTCGAGGGCCGCGATACCGAACTCGATGACCTCGGGGCCGTCGTCGTCGTCGTTTGCCGGCGGGCGGACTCCCATTAGTGAGTACGACGGCCCTGGGGGTCGAAAAACCTGCGCTCCTGGCTCAAATTCGTGGGAAGCGGGCACCACTGATAAGCCACCGCGGTCCGTTCCGCTGCATATGTCGGCAGGTGTGCCAGTGGCGCTGGAGCCGTACCGCTGGCTGGTGGTGGTTGTGTCGGTGCTCGTCTCGCTCGTGGTTCTCGCGCTACTATCCGGGGACGACAGTCGAACTGGCGCCGTGCGCTCCCGGCTCTTGCACGGCGTTCCCTGGGGAACGGCGATCACTATCGGATTCGTTGCGTCGGTGTACCTCTTCGTCCAGGGTGGACTCGCGCATCCGAGACAACCGCTCGTCATTCCCTTCCGTTCGTGGTCGTACTTCTATCCGCTCGGGATGGTCACCGCCGCGTTCAGCCACGGTAGCTGGTCCCACGTCGTCGGAAACCTCGTGGGAACCGTGGCCTACGCTAGCGTCGCCGAGTACGCGTGGGGACACTACCCGCGGAAACGCGGCGTCCAGACGTTCACGGGCTGGCGGACGAACCCGTACGCTCGCATCCTCGCCGTTCCGGCCGTCTCGATTCTGGTCGGGCTGCTCACGGCCCTGTTCGCCCTCGGTCCCGTCGTCGGGTTCTCCGGCGTCGTCTTCGCATACGCCGGCTTCGCCATCGTCCAGCGACCTATCCTCGCGATTCTGGCGGTCCTTGGCACCAGGGTCCTCAGCCTCGCTCTGTCCGCAGTGACCAACCCGCGGTCGGTCGCAGTGCCGAGACCCCGCGTGGTCTCGCCCTGGTGGGCCGACATCGCCATCCAGGGCCACGCTATCGGGATTCTCGCTGGTATTCTCCTCGCGATAGCGCTGGCCCGGTCACGTGAGGACTGGGCCGACCCGAGGCGAGTCTGGTTCGCGCTGATAGCGTTCGCCACGTTCCAGGGCCTGTGGGCGATGTATCTCCCTGCAGACGGCGGCCGGTACGTCCTCTTCAGGTGGGCCGGCGTCTCGGTGGTGTTCCTCCTCGCGTCGATCGTCGTGATTGCCGCGACCAGGGACGAGGACATCGCCGTCCCGTCGCTGGGGAGCGTGCACAAGACGATCGCTCTGAGCTTCGTCGTCGTCCTGCTGGCCTCCCTTTCCGGATCGGCGGTGTTCTACAACGTCGCGCCGATCGACCAGCAGCCCGGACCGGACCGAACGGTCGAGGTACGAGACTACTCTGTCGGCTACGCCGAGGACATCCCGGAGGGATACATCAACGCCATCTCGGTCCCAATTATCGATTATTCGCCCCAGATCAATACGAGTGGCGTCATCGTCACGAGCCCTGAGCGGTACATCTGGCGCACGGCGGTCGGGCCAGCGCAGCTCGAAAACCGCGGTCGCGTCTCCGTCCTCGTCGGCGGGCTGGGCTGGCGCGATCGCGTCGTCGTCAATCGAACAGGCTGGACGATGGCGGGTAACACAGAGGCGTACAAGGTGTCTCTCCGGCCCGAGGGCGAGGCACGGACGCTCGCGTTCTCGTCGGACCCCGCGGAGGCCGACCCCACGATAGCCGGGCGGAACGTATCGATGCGACCGACGGAAGAGCAATTCGAGTTCGTCGTCTCACGGCGGGGTGAGACGGTCGGCACCGCGGCCGTGCCGGCCAACGGAACGTCGGTCACGGCGGGCGGACTCACCTTCCGGCGCAACGAGAGCCGGATCTTCGCCATCGAAAACCAGACACGCGTGCAGATTGCACGGCGGAACGGCGACTGAGATGAGCTATTCGTCCGACGACCACTCGATGCGGTACACTTCGGCGTCGATCGTTCGTTTCTCCTCGTCGTGGAAGTCGAACTGTCGCGGCAACTCGAACTCCGTCCGGTAGGAGTCGGTGACGTCGCCGCCGTTGTCCGCCGCGAACGACTCGACGAACTCCCGGCTCCCGTCGTTGTGAATCGAGTAGGAGACGCCCGCGACGTCGGCAGCGGCCGCCAGGAACGCCCGGTCGGCGTGTTCGTTCCCCGACTGGGCGCCGAACGGCGGGTTCATCACGACCGTCGTCTCGCCCGGGTCGGGACAAAGCGGGAGGTCAGCCGCGTCGGCGCGGACCCAGGAGACGGAGGTGGTCGAGGCGACCTTGCGCTCGTTGGCCCGGGCCGTGCCCAGCGGCGCAGGGTCGATATCCACGCCGACGACGCGCTCGGGGCCGCGTAGCGCAGCGCCGAGCGCCAGCATTCCCGTGCCACAGCCGAGATCCAGGACGGTCCGGCCCTCGACGTCACCGCGGAGGTCTGCGAGGTGGACGAGGTGGGCCGCTAGCTCCGGGGGCGTCCGGTACTGTTCCAGCGGGGCACGCGGATCCTCGAACCCCGCCACGACGCCGAGTTGCTGGGCCAGCGCGCGTTTCGTCGCCATTACTCACAATACGTTAAGCGCATTCAAAAAGTTTTGTAGATGCACAGGGGTAATTGATTCGGCGCTGATTCGACTCGCCAGTCGCTCGGACCGACCTACCAGGTGTCGTGGAAGGTGTCGAACTCCAGGGCCTCCAGGTCCTCCTCGCCGATGGCGATACGGTACTCCTGGGGCGTGAGCATCGGCTGCTTGAACTGCGGGCCGTCGTCGGTCGTGATGCGTGGACAGCCGGTGTTGACGTAGGCGTCCATCCCGAAATTGATGAGACGGTCCGGCGTCACCTCGTCCATCGTAATGAGGTAGGCGTTGTCGTTGTTCTCGACGATCTCCTGGGCTTCGTCCCAGCGGCCCTGGCCGATCTTCGTACAGAAGATGACGCCCCAGCGCTCGGCGTCCATCGCCTTGTGGACGGAGGCGTAGCGCTGCTTCATGAACTTCTCCGTGTCGGCGACGGTGACGACGTTGTTGACGGGGTCGGCGATGACGACGTTCTTCTCGGGGTGTTCCATCGCCAGGCCGAGCGGGTGGAACTTGCCGCCGCCGACGTACAGCATCTGGTCGGCATCGACGTCGGCGCTGGCGTAGTTGCAGCCGAGTACCTGGCCCTCGTGGGTGAGGCGGTCGTCGCCCTTGCGCGTGTGGACATCGTAGCCACGCTCCTCCAGCCACGCTTTCATCTCGTCGAACTTGTTCATGTGCTGGGCCGTCGTGACGAGGCCGACGTCGGGGTCCTCTTCCGGCGACGCGAGTTCCTCGTCGCGGGCCTGCTCCATGATGGGGAAGACGTCGACGTTCGAAAAGAGAGGGACGTAGATGATCTTCTCGGACTCCTTCATCGGCGAGTGGCCGAAGTGGACGAAGACGTCCGTCCGGCGCATCATGTAGGTGTCGAGGTCGCAGGCGCCGTAACAGGGCTGCCCGGAGATCATGACCTGGACGTTCTCGGGCAGTAGCTCTCGCAGGTCGTCGGCAACGGCCGGACCGCGGCGTTTGAGTCCTTCCGGGAACTGGAGACCCACTGTCTCGGCGTCGCGCTCGTCGACGGCGTCGACGATGCGGTCGAGTTCGTAGTCCCACTCCCGGTCGTGTTTCAGGGAGAGACCCGTATTCCGCAGGTCTCCGTCGGTACGCTCCTGGCTCATTACCCCGGCGTAACCACTGGGCGCGTATAACAGCCGCGTTTTAGCGAGGGGGCGTCGAGAACGGGGTCAGGGTTCGTCCAGCAACTCGTCGAACTGGGAGTCGCGCCGGCCCATCATCGCCGAGACGACCCGGTCCTGGAAGGCGAGGAAGCCAAACACGAGAACGGCCAGTCCGCCGCCGAACAGCATGGAGGTTTCCATAACGCGAGTTGACGCTCGCCGCGTATAAGCCTTCCCGGCGGGGTCCCATGGGCCGCTCCCAGGCGTCTCCGGCAGGTCTATAGGCGACGAGTCCCCAACGTCGATCAATGAGCGTCGAGACCGAGACCCGCGACGATGCAGGTGAGAACCGCGCCGACCAGCTCGCCAGTGAGTTCGGCGAGGCCATCACCGAGATGCCCATCTACGAGCGATTCGCCGAGGCGAAGCGGGCCGTCGAGGCCGACGAAGCAGCCCAGGAGCGCATCCAGCGATTCGAGGCCATTCGCGAGGACTTCATGCTCGCCCGTCAGACGGGCCAGGCCGACGAGGATGGCCTCCGCGAACTCCAGGAGGCCCAGGAGGAGCTTCACGAGCTCGACGTCATGAGCGAGTATCTGGCCGCCCAGAGCGAACTCGAACTCCGCCTGCAGGAACTCAACGAAGTCGTCTCCGACGAACTCGTCGTCGACTTCGGGGAGAAGGCCGGCGGATGCTGTGAGGACTAGGCTGGTTCCGAACGAAGTGAGGAACCAGCTATACTGCGAACGGGGAGCGGAGCGACCCGTGACCGAGTTCTGAGCGGAGCGAAGACCGTCTTCTACGGACGAACAAAAAGGTGGCTTCGAAACGCATTAGCCCCAGCCATCCGAGTCCTCGTCCATGACAGTCGAAAGCGACTGGGGCGACTGGTTGCCGCGCGCCGTAGAAGACGCCGATCCGGACGGACTGGCCATCTGGTATCTCGGGTGTAACGGGTTCATCGTGAAGTCCAGCGGCGGGACGACGGTGTACATAGACCCGTATCTTGGCATCGGGGACCCGCCGCGGACGCTGCGGATGATTCCCGTTCCGTTCAACCCCGAAGACGTCTCGGAGGCCGACGCCGTGCTGGCGACGCACGAACACATCGACCACGTCCACGGGCCCACGCAAGGACCGATTCTCGCACGCACGGGCGCAGACTTCTACGCGACGGACTCGGGGATGGCCGTCGTCGAGGAGGAGGGCTGGACCGACGAGTGGGACGTCGCAGACGACCAGTTCACCGAAATCGTAGAGGGCGACACGCTGGAGATCGGTGACCTCACCGTCCACGTCGAGCCTGCCAACGACCCCGACGCGGAACACCCAATCTCGTACGTCTTCGAACACGGAGAGACGACGTTCTTCCACGGCGGCGACGCGCGGCCGGGGGAATTCGAACAGGTCGGCGAGAACTACGACATCGACCTCGGTGTGCTGGCCTTCGGTGCAATCGGTAACATCGACGACAAGGAGACGGGCGAACCGGTCCGGACCCAGTGGTACAGCGACGAGAACATGATCGTCGAGGCGGCCAACCAACTCCAGCTGGATACGCTGCTCCCCAGTCACTGGGACATGTGGAAGGGTATGACAACAGAGCCGACAGTTCTCCACAACCACATGAATAGCTTCTCACACCCTGAAACCCTCGAAATCGTCGAGATCGGTGATCGCGTGGACTGTTGAATGTATATTTCCCAACCTAATGGGAAAGAATAATGATAGTAAGTATCTTTAAGACCACGGCAAAAAGGTAATATCAACATGAGCGATTCCCAGGCGTACGAGGCAGTTCAAATCGCCTCGGATGGGGTGACCGTCACGAAGCGCTTCGAGGCGGACGAGTTCCCCGTCCCCGCGATTGCGTTCAACTTCGAATCGAGACGGAGCGAACCGGTGACGGTTCGGCTCTCCGACGTTGTCCCCGACGACGTGGCGGTCGAGGACCTGGGATTCCACCCCGAGTACGGCAGCGAGTACTGGACGATCGACGACGACGAAATCTCCTTCGAACGAGAGATCGAGCCCGACGGCGAGTACACGACGGTGTACGGCATCCGCGCGACTGGGACGGACAACGTCGAGCAGTTCCTCACCGAGCCGCAATTCGACGAGGTCGACCCGCCGCTCGAGGACGACGAGGGGGCGATCGTCGGGGACGGCTCCGACGCCGTCAAGGACGTTATCTCCGGTGACGCCGACAGCGTTCCCGGCCTCGACGACGTCGACGACGACGACATCGAGACCCTCGATCTCAAGGATCCCAACAACGAGGGAACGCCCCAGTCCGCCGAATCCGGGGACGACGACTCTGGCAGCGCAGCCGAGGCGGCCGACGAAGACGAGACGGCCGAGGCGACCGATGTCGAACTCTCCGGCGACAGCCTCGTGGCGGCACTGGCCAACGAACTACGGAATCAGAACGTGACGAAGGACGACGTCCAGCTCCTCCGCAAGGCCTTCGACCTGGCCAGCGACAACGACGGCAGCGTCAAGGCGCGCGTCCAGAAGCTCCAGCAGGACGTCACCGACGTCATCGCCTACACCGATGCCCTGGAGGAGTTCCTCGACGAGAACGGGACGGGCGACGAGATAGTCGACGAGTTCCGGACCGAGGTTTCGGAGTTCCGTGAGCAGGTCGAGTCCTTCGACAGCGAACTCGACGAGGTCCAGAGCACGGCCCAGGCGAACGAGGAGCAGGTCACGACGCTCTCGTCGGACGTGGAGGTCGTGGAAGGGACGGTCGACGACGTCGAAGGGGCGGTCGACGACGTCGAGGGGACCGTCGACGACCTCGAAACCCGAATGGAGGAGCTCACCGAGGAACTCGAGTCCGTCCGCGACGAGATGGGCGACGGTGACGTCGACGAGAAGATCGAGGAGATTCACTCCGAGATCGAGGAGCTCAAGGAGTGGCGCGAACAGCTCTCCTCGGTCATCGGCGGCGGCAATTAGGAACCGGACTCGTTTTATCGGCGCCCGTCGAGTTTGTTCTCAATGACGACGATCAGCGTGGCCGTCCCCCGTAAGGGGCGACCTCTCGAAGCCGTTCTCGAGACGGTGGCTTCTGAGGCCGACGCCACCGACGTGGCCGACCGGATCATCTCGACGTTGCGCTACGAGAAGGCGATCACGAAAGGCGACGCGGCCGCAGAGGAGACCGTCTACGACCGACTGGCCGACTACAGCGACCTCTCCGACCCGACCGAGCCGGAGTACACGCTGTTTCGCGACGACCGCGACGGGATGCCCCGCCGCGTCGTCTTCGACAGTCTGACGGTCCCGTTCGACGGCGTCGACGTCCAGCTTGTCGGTCGCGAGGAGCCGTTCCGCGCGCTCCGCAAACACGAGTTCGCACTCGGTTTCGATAGCGCCGACCTCGTGCTCGAAGAAGTCGTCCAGCTTCGGGAGGAGCCGCTGACGGACATCGCCGACATCAACGACCGCATCGACCCCGTCGATACGGACGTCCGCGTCGTGACCGGGATGGGGGATACGGTATACCACACGCTGCTCGCGTCGCCGACTGTCGTGGATTCGCTCTCTCCTGCACTCGCTCGCGAATTCGTCGCCGAGTACGAGGGACCGTTGTGTATCTCGCCGCGGTACGAGCGTCTGGTTGAGGCCGTTCTCGGTACGGATGCGCTCGAAGGGATCGAGTTCACATACCCCGACGACGAGCGCGAAGAAGAGGCCGCCATCGCCGACGCGGGGCTCGGCGTCTACGTCACCGTCACGGGATCCACGGCCCGCGACCACGGCCTCGACGTCGGTGCACAGTTGTTCCCCAGCGAGACCGTCTTGCTGGAGAATCAGTCGGAACTCGACGACGACGTCGAGCAGGTCCGTGACCTGTTCCAGGCCGAAAATCGCAGTGCGATTCCCGCCGAGTGACGTCGGTTCCCGTCTCCCGACCGTCCGATTCGGGAGCACCGGCCACGGCACCGCGGATAGGAACGCATTTATCCACCACTCGGTAAGAACACCCAGTAATGGAACGACGACGGTTTCTTCGGAACGCGGGAGCGGGTATCGTCGGCGTCTCGGCGCTCGCCGGCTGTCGCAGTCCCAGCGGAGACGATGAAGGTCCCACTCGGACGGATTCTGGAAACGGCACGACGACGGGCGCGGCGACGACCACGTCCCTCGGTGGGACGCTCCGCGTGGCGACGTACTCGTCGTTCACTGGCGAAGGGACGGCCGGGAACTGGCTCAAGTCCGCCTTCGAATCGAAGTACCCCGACGCGACGGTCGAGTTCACGACGCCGGAGAACGGCCTGAACCAGTACGTCCAGCGCGCCAACGAGGGTGCCCCTATCGACGCCGACCTGTACGTGGGGCTCAACACCGGCGAACTCGCCCGGGCCGACGAGCAACTCGACGAATCGCTGTTCCAGTCGCTCCGTGAGGACGTCGCCGGTACCGACCGCATCAAGGGCGGCCTCGACATCGACCCCGAGGGGCGTGCGCTTCCCTACGATACGGGGTACATCAGCCTGGTGTACGACGAGAACGAAGTCGCACAGCCCGAGACCTTCGACGCCCTGCTCGAACCGGAGTACGAGGGCGACCTCATCGTCCAGAACGCCCAGCAGTCCGACCCAGGACGGGCGTTCCTCCTGTGGACGATTCTGGCGAAAGACGTCGACGGCTATCTCGACTACTGGCAGGGCCTCCAGGACAACGGCGTCACGATCATGTCCGACTGGGAACCGGCCTACGAGGCGTACATGAACGACGAGGCGCCGATGATCGTCTCCTATTCGACCGACCAGGTCTACTACCACGGCGAGGACGTCGACATGGCGAAACACCAGGTCGGGTTCCTCGAGGACCAGGGGTACGCCAACCCGGAGGCGCTGGCGATGTTCTCCAGTGCGTCGAACGGCGACCTGGGTCGCAGGTTCGTCGAGTTCGTCCTGTCGGAGGAGGCCCAGGCCGAAATCGCAGAGCGGAACGTCCAGTTCCCGGCCGTCGAGGGCGTCGAGATGAGTGAAGAGTTCGAACGGTACGCCTACGAACCACCGGAACCGGTCACCTTTACCTACGAAGAACTCGCAGGCAACGTCAGTACGTGGATAGAAGACTGGGCGCGGCAGGTCGCGAGCAAGTAACGATGCGCGAACGGGCCGAGCGGCTCGCGGTGCCTCTCGGTCTCTCGGCGACGGTCGCCGTGCTAATCGTCGTCTTCTACTATCCAGTGGGGAGCGTCCTCGCCGACGCCGTCTTCAGCGACGGCCGAATGACGTTCGCTCCGATCGCCGACGTCCTCACCGACCCGTTCTACACCGGCGCGGCTCACCACCTCTTTACCGACCCGCTCGGCGTCCCGGTGGGACTCGTCGAGTGGCTCCTTGCGGTCGAATTCTTTCTGTTCGGCGTCGATCTTCCGCCGACTTCCATCGGGTTGTTTGGGTTCACTGCCTACCAGGCAGCGCTCTCGACCGTCGCGAGCGTCGCTCTCGGGCTTCCGGGCGCCTACCTCCTCTCCCGGTACGAGTTCCCCGGCCGACGCACGGTCAGGTCGCTGACCATTCTGCCGTTCGTCCTCCCGGGGATCATGGTCGCCGTCGGCTTCCTGGCGATGTTCGGCCGCAACGGCCTCTTCAACGACGTTATTGGGCTCGTCGGTCTGGGCCCGGTGGAGGCGCTGTTCACGCTGGAAATCGTCGTCGTCGCCCACGCGTTCTACAACGCCCCGCTGGTCACCAGGCTCGTTACGACCGCCTGGGAGTCGGTGGACCGCCGGCAGGTCGAGACGGCCAGGTCGATGGGAGCCACGCCGTTCCGCGCGTTCCGTGACGTCGTCGTCCCCCAGTTGCTCCCGTCACTGTTGACGGCCTCGCTGCTCACCTTCGTCTTCACGTTCATGACGTTCCCCATCGTCCTGGCGCTGGGCGGACTCCAGCTGGCGACCGTCGAGGTATGGCTCTATGCCCGGGTCCAGAATCTCGAACTCGCGGAGGCCGCCGCGCTCGGAGCCATCGAGACTGCCATCTCGCTCGGGCTGACCTACCTCTATCTCCGATACGAGGCGCGCCAGGTCGCGACGCGGAGCGCCGGGACGCCGCTGGCGCGGCGACAACTGTTCGCCAGCGTTCGATCGCTTCGAGACCCGCACCGACTCGCGCTCGCCGGCTACGGCATCGTCGTTCTCGTCGTCTTCGTCGGCCCACTGGCGAGTATGGTCGTCGAGAGCGTAACCGGACCGGGCGGCCAGTTCACCCTCGACTACTACCGATTCCTCCTGTCCCAGCAGACCTCCTCGGCCACCGGGACGACCAGACCGCTCCCGGCCATCGTCAACTCGCTCCGCTTCGGCGTCGGAACCCTGCTACTCGCACTGCCGATGGGAATCGTCGTCGCTGTCGTCGCCAATCGTGACGTCACGGGAAGTCGTGGTGCCGAGGCCGTCCTCTCGGCCCCGCTTGCCGTCAGCGGTATCGTCGTCGGCCTCGGCCTCCTCCAGACGCTCGTGTTCGGGACGGTTATCCTCGACTACCGGATCACCGTACTCGGCCCGATAGCCATCGTCTTCGCCCACGCCGTCGCCGCGTACCCGTTCGTCACCCGTAACGTGGCGCCGGCCCTCGGCGAACTGGACCCCAGGCTGGTCGACGCGGCGCGGTCGCTGGGGGCCTCGCGGTTCAGGTCTCTCGTCGACATCGAACTCCCGCTGGTCGCCTCGGGGGTCGTCGCCGGCGCCGCGTTCGCCTTCGCCATCAGCGTCGGCGAGTTCGATTCGACGGTCTTACTGGCCGAGGGGGTCGACAGCTACACGATGCCCGTCGCACTCGAGCGCTACATCGGCAACCGGTCACTCGGACCGAGCCTCGGCGCTGCAACGGCGATGGGGACGGTATTGCTCGCCGTGACCGCGGGGAGTTTCGTCGTAATCGACCGCGTCGGCGGTCGGTGGCAACCGTGACCGAGTCTGGCGTCGAACTCGACGGAGTGAGTGTCGACTTCGGCGACGTCAGCGCACTGAACGACGTCTCGATCACCGTGGACCAGGGCGAGTTCTTCACACTGGTCGGACCGTCGGGCTGTGGCAAGACGACGACACTGCGCACCATCGCCGGGTTCGAATCCCCCACGGAGGGGACCGTCACTATCGACGGCGAGGACGTGACCGACCGGCCGCCGGAGGACCGCAACGTCGGCGTCGTCTTCCAGAACTACGCGCTCTTTCCCCACATGAACGTCCGGGAAAACGTCGGCTACGGACTTCGCCACCGGGACCCGCCTGGTGGCGTCTCCAGGCGCGAGCGAGTCGACGAACTGCTCGAACTGGTAGACATGACCGGCCTCGCCGAACGCGACCCCACAGAGCTATCGGGCGGACAGCAACAACGCATTGCCCTGGCGCGCGCTCTCGCACCGGGGCCGGAACTGCTGCTCCTCGACGAACCGCTCTCCGCACTCGACGTGCGCCTTCGTGAACGCCTCCGAGTGACACTCCGGGAGATTCAGCAGTCCCTCGATATCACGACGGTGTACGTCACACACGACCAGGAGGAGGCGCTGGCTATCAGCGACCGGGTCGCAGTCGTCGCCGACGGGGGGATCGAACAGGTCGGCTCTCCCGAGGCGATCTATCGATCGCCCGCGTCCCGTTTCGTCGCCGAGTTCGTCGGTGACAACAACGTCTTCGACCGCACTGTCCAGGGTTCGGACCCGCCTCACGTCTCTATCGACGACCAGGCGGTCCCACTCGAGGCAGCGCCCACGCTCAGTCAGGGGGACCGAGCGACGCTGTCGATTCGGCCCGAGGATCTCTCCTTCCACGAGCGAGATGTCTCCATCACGGTCACCGTCCAGCAGGTGGAATTCCTCGGTGACGCATACCGCGTCCACTGTGAGTGGGGCGAGACGGAGATACTCGTGAAGACGACGGACGACGACATTCCGCGGGAGACCGTCACGCTGTGGTTCGACGTAACAGACGTGTACGTCGTCGACCGGTCCGCCACTGAGTGAATTCTCCGGGCTACTTGTGGTTCGCCGGCAAACGACCGGTATGCCCGACCTCGGCAAGATAGACAGGGAGTTCTTCGATTCGGTCATCTATCCGAATCTCGGCGCCGACCGCGACGACGTCGTCGTCGGCCCGCGACACGGCGTCGATTTCGGCGTCCTCGACCTGGACGGCACGGCTGTCGTCACGGCCACTGACCCCATTTCGATCCTCCCGCAACTCGGATTCGAGCGCGCCGGGCGGTTCGCCCTCGACGTCGTCCTCGCCGACGTGGCGGTCTCGGGCATCCCTCCGTCACACCTCTCGATCAGCCTGACGCTTCCGCCGGAGATGACAGACCGCGGACTCGCCGAAATGTGGGTCGGCATCTCCGACCACGCGCGCGAACTCGGCGTGAGCATCGTTTCGGGACACACTGCACGGTACGCCGGAGTCGACTACTCCTGGGTCGGTGGAGCGACGGTGCTAGGCGTCGGCCAGCCAGAAGACGTGATCCGACCTGACGGTGCGAAGCCCGGCGACGGCATCATCGTGACAACGGGCCCGGGAGCGGAGGTCGCTGGCCTGTTTTCCGTGCTCTTTCCCGAACAACTCGGGCTCTCAGAATCGACGCTCGCGACGGCCAGCGAACGACTCGACGAATTCGGGGTGGTCCGTGACGCGCAAGCGGCCGTCGAAGCGGGCACGGTCACAGCGATGCACGACGCCACCGAGGGCGGATTGCTGGGCGCGCTCGACGAGATGGCCCGCGGCGCTGGCGTCCGCTTCGACGTCGATCGGGAATCTGCGCCGGTCGCGCCGGGCGTCGGACCCGTGACGGACGCTGTCGACGTGGATCCGTGGGCGGTGACGAGTACCGGAACGCTCGTCCTCACCGTCGACTCCGAAGACGCGGACGCAGTCCTCGATGCCCTCCGTAGTCGCGATACGCGTGCAGCCGTCGTTGGCACAGTCTCGAGCGGCGATGGCGTCTTCCTCGATGGAGAGCGTCGATCGCCACCCAATGCCGACCCCGCCTGGGACGTGTTCGCTCGACTCAGCGAGCAATAAGCACTCGAATTTTATCGACCGAATTCTGGCTCTGAGCCCCGTCTATCGTCGTATTTGGGACATCGGCTCGGTTGAACGAAAATACGCAGTTCTGTATAGCTCTATACGGTTTATATGATCGGCTCGGGCCGTCACACCCCCAGTTCGTAGACGTTCGCGAGGTACTCGGATCTGACACGATCCCCCCATTCGTGGGTGTACGTGTCGATGACGTCCTGGGCGACGTCGCCGCGGAGGTACTTCACGATACCTCTGTCGCCGGTGCGGTCGCGGAGGTGTGTCGTGAAAAAGTGTCTGAAGTAGTGGGGGGTGACGTTCTCCGCCGCTCCGCCGCCGTCTCGATACCACCCGCGCTCGCGGGCGTGCGTCTCCACCGTGTGGTGGACCATGTCCGGTGTGAGTCGTTTCCCCCAGGCGGTTCGCGTACTCGTAAACAGGGGTTCTGCCGGCGAACGCGCGTCAGGTCGTATCGCGAGCCACTCGAGGAGCGTCCGCTCGAGCTCGTCGTCGACGGGAATCGTCGTATCGCGCTTTCGCTTGTTCGAAGCCGTGCGTTCTTCCCCGTTCACGACGACGTTCCTGGAGGGTTCCGAGGAGACGAACAGCGAGTCCGGTCGCGATTCGATCTGAACGCGGCTGTCGACGTCGACGTCTGGGTTCGGTCCGGATTCGAGGTGGAGGTCACGGAGGTCCAGGTTGCACAGCTCACCAACTCGCATCCCGGTCTTGAGAAAGGTGACGACGATTGCTCGCTCCAGGGGGTGACGAACGTCCCCCACGAACTCCCGCATTTCGGGGACGCTTATCTCTCTGCGTGCGGGGTCGGTGTTGATGGACTCGTCCATCTCCTCCATGACGAGCGTCATCGGATTCGCGTCGAAAGTGCCGACCTCCGTCATATAGGCGTAGAATCGGTGAAGATAGGAGGCGTACGTGGCTACGGTTGACTCGCTCTTGTCGCCCCGGAGGTCGTGGACGAACGCCATACAATCGCGATGACTCGCGTCTGCCAGCGGAACGGGGCGGGCTCCGTCGTCGAGAAACCCCTCGAAGTCCCGGAGGACGCGCTCGTAGTACGAACGCGTTCGTTCGGTCTTTCCGTGGTAGGTGATGTCGTCGAGGAAGTACTCTACGGGATTGTCGACTGCGTCTCCCGCGTCGGTTCGGGCGCTCATGCGAGGGTGTACCCCCCATTTCGACCGCTGTGCTGGACCTTCCCGTCGGCCTGGAGATCCTGGAGCGCGTTTTCGAGACGCTCCTCGACGTCGTCGGTCAGCGCCGCGACCAGTTCGTCCCAGTCGTGAAACCCATCCGAATCGAGAATATCTACGACCCGGTCTTCGAGGCCCGAACCCCCGGGGTCAGGCGTCGAAGATGGGGTTCCAGCGGGTTCACCCGCAGAATCGCTGCTACCGACGTCGGCATCCGCCGAAATGTCGCTCCTCCCGGCCTGAACCATCGATCTGACGAACTCGCTCAGGCTCATGTCCATCGCCTCGGCCTCCCTGGCCCACTCGTCTTTCTGGTACTCCGGCACGTACGTCTGGACGTGTGCCCGGCTCGTATCGACGCCGCCGTCGCTTGCCATGTATCACGGGTTGGGCCCCAGTTACATCAAACTAACTCAACCACCCGGATAAAAGCCCTTATTTGTGAATCCACATTCCATTATGGCCGTCTGTAGTAATTATATTTGCGTGGGTGAAGCCCAAATCCAGTGGCACATTTAGTGGCACAGATAATATTCTGGGTCGCGCTCGACACCTCAGCTTTCTCGTCGATTTCCATTCGCGAAGTGACCGCGATTACGATGGTCGGAGAGTATCACCAGTCTAGCGCTCGATGATTTGGGTGGCTATCCGACATTCAGTATCGCCAATCTCTTCGAGGCGCAGAGATCAGGACGTTCCCAGACGAGTACGAACGCCTATTTCGTTGCCATCGAACCAACGCCATCACGGACTCCGAATCGGCTCCTGAATTGTGGAGCGTGGTGCAGAACAGAACCACCGCAGAGTACCACTCCTCTGACGAACGCTACAATCGACGACGCCCACTGCGTTACCCTCAGTGGAGAGTTGACGACTGGTGACAGCATCGTGCTCGTTCCTGATGACAGCATCGTACTCGTTCGGATCTCGCGATCAGAACGTCGGGCCCGTTGGGGTCCGTATTCGATCACTGGTAGACCGGAGTTTCAGTGGTATCCGAAGGACGCCCACTCGCTACGTACTGACGTCCCCCGAGTGATTGCGTCAGTTCTGAGGCCGCTGGTGGGCCACGAGATGGCTTGGTGTGGGTAAGCGCAGATAAGCCAGATGTATGGCTTCAGAGATCACCGCCTGGGCGCCCAGCGAGAGCCACCATGCCGGCCCTTACGACGATACTTGTGACGAAGAAGCCGGGTCCACGGACGTGGATTCAGCAGCTGAGAATTGTCACCGTGGGCCGACGGTTATCTGAGGCGTCACGTCGGCGCAGCCGATGCGTCGCCCAGCCCACCATCTGATACAGCGGAACTCTTTGTCGGGGCGAATCCGACACGATGGCGATTCCGATTGTGCCGATCGTTTCTGGGATCGATCTCCCATCGTTGATGGCTCGTGGTAGTCCAGTGCCGTTGATCGTGTCCTGGCAACCAATTCCCGGACAGCGGTGAGTCCGAACTCGGTTTCTCGAAGGTGACGTATCCAGTCTCGAACGTGTACGTATCGAGTGGGAAATGAGAATCTCAGGCATTTCTAAACGAATAAACTCGTTGTTGATTGTGGTTGTGGCCGGTGGATATCGAACTCATAAACTGCATGGCGCTATACCCAAGCAGTGTGTCTTATATGAGACAATATTATATTTAGTCGACTAGAATCTCACTCAGCTACCCGTTTGTCGATCGTGTCCTAGATCAGGCACCAGGATGGGCCTATCCCAGGGAATTCGGTCAGTAGACCGGGAGAGAACACCTAACGGACTTCACCCGTGTCGGGCGTTTGCCTGGGCGAGATCCGTCGATGGGATCGACCAGGCGGGCATTTTGTGGATGAAACCAGTGAGGGAGACCAGAAAGCAATTGCCTGCGAGTACTGGTGGACGACGAGATTCAGGTACCGACGGACTACCCCGCTTCCTCAGAGCGTCAACTGGTGGAGCTGCGACACTGGGCTCTGCTCGGTCCGGTGAGTCGTATCGTTCGTCGAAACCGCGTATCTCTCCATTTCGTCCCCGCTGTCTACTGCGAACCCGGCTGGAGTTCCCGATTGACTACGGTTCGAGAGGGGCAGAGATAACCAGCTGAGACCACTCCGCTGCCGGTCGACCCAGCGCACGCGATACCGCTGCGTCTATCGTCGCCGTGAAACTGGAAGAGGGGGGTGTGCGAAAAAAGCCTCCGCTGCTCGATGGCCCCATCGATTCCTCACGATAAAAAACCGCGCCGGTCGATCAGTCGTCGCCGTCGTCCCGCGTCGCCTGGGACGGACCGCCGGAGAAGACGAACTCGTGTTCGGCCTCGGTTTCGAAGCGGTTCAGGATGTCCCCGAGCGGGCGTGCGTAGCGCTTGAGCTTCTCCGCTCGCGAGGAGACCTCGTTCAGCTCGGCGGCCTGTTCCTCGGCCGCACCGGCGACGTTCTCGGACTCGGCCATCATCCGCTCGCTGGTCTCGGCCGCTTGCTGCATCGTCGTCGCGACCTGGCGGAACTGGTCGATGGAGTCGCCCATGTCGACGGAGGGATTCTCCGCCTGGAACCGTTCGAGCGTGGCGACGAGGTCGTCCAGGTTCTCTGAGACGCCCTGGAGGCGGTCTTTCTGTTCGTAGGCGTCGTCGGAGATCTTCTGGATGGACTCGGCGACCTGCTCGGAGGCGTCACGGACGGACTCGGAACTCGCGAGCACGACGTCCCCGGACTCGGCGACTTCGTCGGCGAAGCTCTTGAGCTGGCCCGTCGTCTTTTCGAGTTCTTCGATCATCGAGTTGAACTCGTTCGCGATGCGGTCCATCGACTCGTTCTCGCCCTCGGTCTCCATCCGCTGGGTCATGTCCCCGGCGGCAGTGGCCTCCATGGCCTGACTGAACTCGTCGGCCTTCTGCTGGAGGTAGTTGTTGACCTCCATTGCCTCGGCCCGGGACACTTCTGCTTCCTTCCGTGCCCGTTCGGCCTCGTCGATCTGGTTTTTCAGCGAATCCCGCATGTCCGCGAAACCGGCGTACAGGCGGCCGATATTGTCGATGCGGGAGGAGCTGATGTCGACGTCGAGGTTGCCTTCACGCATCTCCTCGGTTTTCCGGGTGAGCCGGTCGATCGTGCTCGACGTGCTGTAGCCGAGGATCGCACCGACACCGCCGATGAGGACGACACCGGCGCCGGTGGCGATCAGTCCCCACTGCTGGACGTCCTGGACGAAACCGAAGACGGCGGAGTACGGCGCGTGGACGAGCACGACCCAGTCAGTTCCGTCGACCGCGGAGTAGCCCACCGTATACTTGTCGTCGATGACGTTCTCGTTGGGCTGCATTTCCTGAATGACGCCCGCATTCTGGCTCGAGGCCCGGAGGTCGATGGCCGCCTGAAGGGGTTCGTCCGCCTGGCCCTCGCTGTAGGAGTACAGCGTTCCGTTGCCGACGCCGGACCCCTCACGAGGCTCGTCGATCATGACCGTGCCCCCTTCGTTGACGACCTGCGTGAACCCGCCCGCTGCCCGGTCGGCCCCCTGCAGTGAGCCGGCGATTACGTCGATACTGTACTCGATGAGGACGTACCGACCGTCCCCAGACGGGACGGGGCTGGCGAACCCGACGACGTGTTCGCGGTTGGTGAGATACGTCTCCGACATCGCGACGTCACTGGCGCTGGAGAACGACTCCTCGAGGAACCAGCTCTGTGGTCTCCCCGAGAGGGTCGGCCCCGTTCGCAGGGTATTACTGGCGACGACCTCGGCTTGCTCACCCGAGGTGTCGACGATGTGCATCCCTGTCACTTCGCCGGAAAGTTCGGATTTCTCGTTTTCCAGTTTGAGACTGAGGTCCTCGTTACTGTCCCAGCCCTCGTCACTGGACATCAACTTGGTCGAGAGGCGGTTACGCGACACCCACTGTTCGATGATGTCCGCTTCCTGAAGCGCACCGCTCCGATACTCGTTTTCCACGTTCGTCTGGGTCTCGCTCTTGACCTGTTCGGTCGCGACGAGACCGATGACGCCCACGGACATCCCCATGACGAGGAGCACCAGGCCGAACTTGAGCGCGAAGCTCCGTCTGACGAAGTTCGGCGTCAGCGTCTGCGCGATCCCCCCGGACCCGCCCGCTGTGGAGTCGTCTCCACTCATTTTCGATACCCTCCACTGCCACCCTGCGCCGGTACGACACCCTCGCGAGACGTGTCACAGTCGGACCGACGTGAACACGGCTCGGTTTGCCGTACTGTCCTGCAGTACATAGCACTCCTTGTAGCATTTGATCACATAAGGGTTTGGGACGTTTCGGGCCACCACTAGGCAAATACGTGGACCGGCGGCTCCCCTCGGGCTCATTCCGGTTGGTCGGGATTTATACTCGCTGGCGGTCCATCTGACTGTATGACGGACCTCGTGACCTTCGGCGAGACGATGCTCAGGCTCTCGCCCCCGGGAGACGAACGGGTCGAGACGGCAGACGAGTACGACGTCCACGTCGCGGGCGCGGAGAGCAACGTCGCCGTGGCCGCCCAGCGCCTCGGCCTCGACGCCGCCTGGCTCTCGAAAGTGCCCGACAGCCCGGTCGGCCGCCGGGTGACGAGCGAACTGCGCCAGCACGGCGTCACCGTCGACGCCGCCGAGTCCTCAGACGGACGCCTCGGCACGTACTACCTCGAAAGCGGAGACCTCCCACGCGGAAACAACGTCATCTACGACCGGGCGAACGCCGCCGTCACGACGGCGACGCCCGACGAACTTCCGACGGAGCGGGTGCGCGATGCGAGCGCGTTCCACACGACCGGTATCACGCCCGGACTCTCGGAGACGCTGCTCGAAACCACGGGAGACCTGCTCTCGCTCGCCCGCGAGGCGGGGACGACCACGACGTTCGACCTGAACTACCGGTCCAAAGTCTGGGCCCCGGAGGAGGCCAGACCCGCAGTCGAGACGCTGTTCCCCGACGTGGACGTCCTTTTTACGGCCCAGCGCGACGCCGAACACGTGCTCGGGCGAGACGGCGACGCCGAAGCTATCGCCCGTGGACTCCAGGCGGAGTTCGACTTCGACGTCACCGTGGTCACTCGCGGGAGCGAGGGGGCGCTCGCGGCCGTCGGCGACGACGTGTACGAACAGCCGACGTTCGAAGCGACGGACGACCACCCTGTCGGCACCGGCGACTCGTTCGTCGGCGGTTTCCTGTCACGGTACGTCGACGGCGCCGACGTCCCGGCGTCGCTCGAATACGGCGCGGCGACGGCGGCCGTCAAGCGGTCTATCCCCGGTGACATCGCGGTCGTCACGCCCGGCGAGGTCGAGTCGGTCATCGACGATGAGACGGCCGCTATCTCCCGGTAACGGCGTCTCTTCGTCTCGCTTGCTCCCGTTCGCGGTAGATAAGGTTCTTATCCCCTCCGTCGGTACGTTCCGGTATGATTACTGTCGTTCTCGGGGCGAGCACCGGAGGTCCGTGGCATGATACGTAGCGCGAAGATCGTCTGCACGCTGGGTCCGGCCTCCGAGTCCGTCGAGCAGATAACTGCCCTCGCGAAGGCGGGGATGTCGGTGGCTCGGCTCAACGCGAGTCACGGCTCGCCGGAGCACCGCCGCGAGATGATCGAGCGGATCCGCGAGGTGGATTCCCGAATCGAGGCACCCGTCGCGTCCATGCTGGACATGCCGGGCCCTGAGGTCCGGACCGCCCCCATACGCGATTCTATCGAACTCGTCGAGGGCACGACCGTCAGGTTCGTCGAGGGGGACACGGCGACGCCTGCGGAGGTCGGCCTCTCGACGTCTATCTCGGCCGTCGAACCGGGCGACGTCGTCCTCCTTGACGACGGCCGGATCGAGACGACGGTCCAACGAGTCGAAGACGGCGTCGTCCACGCTACCGTCGAGAGCGGCGGCGAACTCGGCGCGCGGAAGGGAGTCAACGTGCCCGGCGTCGAACTCGGCCTCCCGGTTATCACGGAGAACGACAAGCGAGAACTCGACGTCGCTGCCGAGATGAAGCCCGACTTCGTCGCCGCCTCGTTCGTCCGCGACGGCGAGAACATCTACGAGATAGAGGAGGCGCTGGAAGACAGGGGCGTCGACATCCCGATCATCGCGAAGATAGAGCGGGCAGGTGCCGTCGAGAACCTCGACTCCATCATCGACGCGGCCGACGCGGTCATGGTCGCCCGCGGAGACCTCGGCGTCGAGTGCCCGCTCGAAGACGTGCCGATCATCCAGAAACGGATCATCCGGAAGTGCCACCTCGCCGGCGTCCCGGTCATCACCGCCACTGAGATGCTCGATTCGATGATCCACGAGCGCCGACCCACGCGCGCGGAAGCGTCCGACGTCGCCAACGCGGTCCTCGACGGGACGGACGCCGTCATGCTCTCGGGGGAGACGGCCATCGGCGACCACCCCGTCCGCGTCGTCGAGACGATGGACCGCATCGTCCGCGACGTCGAATCCAGTGAGGAGTACGCCGAGTCCCGGGAACAGCGCGTGCCGAACGCCGACGACACCAGGACCGACGCGCTCGCCCGTTCGGCCCGGTTTCTCGCCCGCGACATCGGCGCCTCGGCGGTCGTCGCGGCCTCCGAGTCCGGGTACACGGCGCTGAAAGCCGCCAAGTTTCGGCCATCGATCCCCATCGTCGCATCGACGCCGAGCGACAAGGTCCGTCGCCAGCTGGCGCTGTCCTGGGGGATCATCCCAGTCACGACGCACTACACGAACGAGGGCGCGGACGCAATCATCCAGCAGGCGGTCCAGGCAGCGCTGGACACGGACGCGGCCACGGGTGGTGACACCGTGGTCGTCCTCGCCGGCATGATGACCGAACTCGAGGGGCTCAACACCGCGAACACGCTCAAGGTTCACGTCGCTGCGGAGACCGTCGCCAGCGGCCGGTCCGTCGTCGACGGCCTCGTCTCGGCGCCCCTCCACCGGGTACCGGACGGTGACCTCACCTCGATACCGGACGGCGCAATCGTCGCCGTCTCCGCCGATTTCGAGGGAGAGTTCGAGGGCGACCTCGGGAAGATTGGCGGCATCGTCGACGCCCACGAGGGGATGACGAGTTACGCCGCTATCGTCGCCCGCGAACTCGACATCCCGATGGTCTCGGACGCGCAGATCCCCGGACACGTCGCCGATGGCGACGTGATCACCCTCGACGCCGAACGCGGCGTCATCTACGAGGACGCCATCGGCGAGCACGACGACCGCGAATAGGGTCGAAAGCTGGACGACGGGTGGCGTATTCGGTGAGGTGAGTCGTCGACGGCCCGTCGAACAGGACCGGTCCATCGGTCCGACCCCGTCGACGCCGAATTTATTTATTCACTTTCGTGCTTGTAGATCTGTGTAGTTAAGTAGCGAAAGGTACACCCCACAGATAGCATGCCCGCTTACGCAGGGGTCGACCTGGGCGCCACGAACGTCCGGGCGGTTATCGGCGACGAGACCGGCCGCGAACTCGGTTCGCACGTGGCCGAGACGCCGCGCGGGCCGACCGGTATCGCCGTCACCGAGGCTATTCTCGACACGGTCCGGCGGGCCGCCGACGAGGCCGACGTCGAACCGACGGCCATCCGGGCGGCCGGCATCGGCTCTATCGGGCCGCTGGACCTGGCCGAGGGGATCATCGACAACCCGGCGAACCTGCCGGACACCATCGACCGCATCCCGCTCACTGGCCCCGTCTCCAAGCTGATCGACTCCGACGACGTCTACCTCCACAACGACACGACCGCCGGCGTCATCGGCGAGCGCTTCTTCTCCGACCGAAACCCGGACGACATGGTGTATCTCACCATCTCGTCGGGTATCGGCGCCGGCGTCTGCGTTGACGGCAACGTTCTCACCGGCTGGGACGGCAACGCCGGCGAGGTCGGCCACATGCAACTCGACCCGACCGGGTTCATGCCCTGTGGCTGCGGCTGGGAAGGCCACTGGGAGGCGTACAGTTCGGGCAACAACATCCCCCGCTACGCGACGCAACTCCACCGCGAAGACCCCGTGGAGACATCGCTCCCGGTCGAGGACGACGAGTTCGGCGCCGCGGACGTGTTCGCCCACGCCGAAGAGGGCGACGAGTTCGCCGACTTCGTCCTCGAACAGGTCAACCACTGGAACGCGATGGGCGTCGCAAACCTCGTCCACGCGTACGCGCCGCTGGTCGTCTACGTCGGCGGCGCCGTGGCAGTCAACAACCCCGACCAGATCCTCGAACCGATCCGGGAGCGCATTCCCGACATGATCCTCGGCAACATCCCGGACGTCCAGTTGACGAACCTCGGTGACGACGTGGTCGTCATGGGCGCGCTCGCGAGCGCGCTCACGGGCGGGACCGGAAAACGGACCTAGACGTTCTGGAGGTCGTACAGGCGCGCAAACACCGTCGGCGGGAAGCGTGGTTCGACCCGGCTCGGCGGTCGCCCCTGCCGGTCTGCATCGGTGTTCTCTTCGCGCGCGAGTATCCCCGACTCCGCAAGCTCGTAGAGGAACCGCTTGACCGTCCCCGGAGAGAGGTCGATCCGACCCGAGGCCGCGATGGCGTCGGTGGTGGCCATCACCGTGGCCCGGTCCGCGGCGTCGAGGCCCACGAGTTCACGCAGGACGGACTGGCGGTTGGCGGGTAACGCCAGCACCCGACCGAGCGAGACAGACGGTCGCGGGACGTCGGCGATACCGGTCGAGACGTCCGCTGGTTCGATGCGGTCCCGGCCGGCCGCCGCGGCGGCGTCAGCGGCGGCGAACAGCGCGGCGAGAGCGTCGTGGGCGTTCCCGTCGGCCCACTCTGCGATTTCTCGCGCCTGATCGTGGCCGAGCACCCGGGTGGCCAGCCCCGCCGAGGCCCGGTCCATGACGACGTCGACGAGCACCTGCCGGCGATAGGCTGGCACCTCGAGTACCGTCGCGTCGCACTCGTCCCACCCGTGGCGGTCGGGCGGGTCGCGACCCACGCAGATCCACCGGAGTGCGTCGAACGGTTCCAGCGCGTCGAGTATCGTCGCTCGGTCCAGCGTCGCCGGTTCGTCGACGTGGTCGAGGACCGCGACCACCGGCCGGTCGGTGATTCGATCCCCCAGTCGACTGCGGACCTCCTCGGTCCCGACGCCGTGTTCCGGGACCGGGTCCTCGACCAGTCCGTCCAGCAGGCCGTGGTAGAGCCCGAACTCGCTGGCGGCCTCCCGGAGGTCCAGGGAGACGAACGACGGCGTCGAGACGGGCTGTGAGCGTGTGGTCGTCTGGATGACGGCGTCCGCGTGGTCGGGCAGGTCCCGGAGGTGGGCAAACAGCGCTGACAGCACGGCCGACTTGCCCGCACCCTGGGGGCCCCACACGTAGGCGTTATCCGGCAGGTCGCCCTCGAAGACCGGGTCCAGGTGGTCGAGGAGGCGTTCGAGGAACGGCCCCCGGTCGGCTGGTTCGGCGACGTGGGTCACCGGCGAGAGGTCCCCGTAATCGAGGATCAGCTCGGCCGCGTCGCCGCGGCGACGCCGACTAATTCGCGATTTGATGTCCATGCTCTCGTTCGGTAGGTGACCGTCGACCAGTTGTGTACTTCGATACGACGGGCGTTTCGCCGGAAGTACTGGGGTGGGAGACCACGGCTAGAGGCCCAGATACCCCGCGTTCGGCAGGACGCCCAGCAGGAAGAGGACGCCGATGACCAGCGTGTATATCGCGATAGACATCGCCGGCGGGTCGACGTGCGTCCCGGAGTGGGCGTACGCGATCCGTTGGGTGAGTTCGCCCAGGAGCGCCCCGACGAGCCCGCCGAGCGCGGCGACGACCATGAGTGTCGGTTCGCTCACGGCGTAAGCGCCGGCGATCACTGCGAACGTCGAGCCGCCGAGCGTGATGTGGTGTGTCACGGGGAAGTTCGCCACGCCGAGGTTGAGAAAGAGCAGGCTCGCCGCCGAGATGCCGTAGGCCATGAAGACGCTGCCGGTGATCATCCACGTCCACCCACCGAGGACGCCGCCGACGAGGCCGATGGCCGCGACGCCGGACCACTCGTACTGCTGGGGCAGCCACGGCTCGACGGCCGGCCGGTCGCTTCCGTCGTCGCGGCGTTCGTCCCGCTCGTACGGCGTCATGTCGAAGTAGCCGTTTCCGGCGGGGGAGCCGACGAGCGGATAGCCGAACACCAGGCGGGCCAGGAACGCGGTCGCCACGACGGAGAAGGCGATGCCGTCGATCGGGACGCCGAAGCCGCCGAAGATCCGGGCGATGAGCATCCCGAGGACGCCGAAGGCGGCG
>Ga0075106_1000144_pt1 | contig 39686 bp, 24 predicted proteins | sample AntDeeMetag02WF4_FD_69796 | JGI IMG/M metagenome (GOLD analysis project Ga0075106, IMG submission 69796) | Saline lake microbial communities from Deep Lake, Antarctica - Antarctic Deep Lake Metagenome 02WF4 | ecosystem: Environmental > Aquatic > Non-marine Saline and Alkaline > Saline | place... | reverse complement strand
AGCGCTGACTGGCCGCTTCCGGAAAACCACCGTGGGTCGCCAGAGATTGCGCCAGCATATGCCCCCGCACACGCCGCTCACCCCGCGAAACCTTCACCGCCAGCTCACCCGGAAGGCCACCTTCTGCACAGGCCCAGAGCACCCCCACGGTTTTGCCACGAGACACCGCCCGCCAGCTTTGCGCCGCCGGATCATCCAGCCACTGACGCAAATCCGCCGGCGTGGTGCGGTAGTGAGCATCCACCAACAAACCAAACGCTTCCGACAACTCCGCCTCGGTTGCTTCAGCCGGTGACCAGGACTCAATAACCACGTTATCAACGACTAAACCATCAAGCGACGGGCCTTCAGCCGCCAACAGATACAACCGAAAAATCAGCGCCTCCAGCGGATCGCCATCCGCCCAACGAATTGGCTGTTTCAGAGTCACCTGCCGCCAGTGCGGCGTTTCCCGGTCCAGAACTGCCCGGAACCGGATAGCAAAGCCCCGCCCGGCGCCCTCGTAACCATGCACCGTGCTGGCAAACGCCACCCGCGGCCAGCCCAGCAAAACCTCCCGCAACCGGTGCGCCGGAATCGCCGCGGCCTCATCCACCATCACCACTTCCGCCTGCGGACGCTCTTCAAGCAACTGCTGAACCGGCAAAAACCGCAACCGATGACCACCCTGCGTACACAGCTCAGCCTCGTCCTGCGTCTCCAACTGATCACCCAGACGCTGCGCCGCGTGCCGGAACAACGTCTGAACACTCTCCGCGGACGGCGCCGTAACCACCACCTGCTGCCGCCCCGCCAACAACAGCCCAGCCGCCGCCAGCCCCAAAGCCGCCGACTTGCCCCGGCCCCGATCCGCAGTCACCACCAACGGCCGCCGCCGACGCCCCAGCCCGAAACGCACCAGATCCGCCACCAACGCCTTCTGCTCTGCCGTCTCCCCGGGCTCAAACGAATGCCCTGACACCGCCCCGGGCAACCCGGGACCACTTTCCTGCCCCGGCGACACCCGAATAACTCCAGACACATCCGCCAGAATACCCGCCAGCCGCCCGGCAAACGGGTGCTCATCACCCCCATCCAACCCGGTCCGCCGATAATCCGGATCCTCAAACTGGGCCCACTGCTCCAGCGGCGGCATCAGCCAGAACAGCAACCCACCGGCCTTCAACGTGCCCGCTAACGCCGCGACCCCATCCGGCGGATTACCATTCCAGCCATCCCAGACCACCACACCAAGCTCCCGACCCAGCCAACTCCTTGCCTTACCCGGCGCAACGGACACCAACCCTTCAGCCGGCGACTCCTCCTTCGGCCCCGTCCAGACACCCGGTTGCAAATCAAGCTCAGGCAGCAAATCGCGCAGCCACGCCAGAGCCCATTCCCGGTCACCTTCGAGTAACACGAGGCGGCGTTCGCCAAGTTGGCCCAGTCGATCTGCAAGAAATTGCCAGCTTTGGTACTGAAGAGACAACATAAGATGGACGTTAGCTCCGAAATAGCATTGCACCGGGGCAGGACTTCAAAAAATTTGCGGAGCCATGGATGGCGGAGCATAAGCGCCACAGGGAAGTGCCGAAGGAGCGCTTTTTTGAAGTCTTGCCCCGGTGTGATGCGGGCGCCTGACACACAAGTCAGGTAACCAGAAAATTTCAGGCAATTATGGGCCACGGCTACTCCCACTGCCAGCAGCCAAGTACAATACCGCCATGCCAAGCCAACCCCAAATGCCAGACACCAGCTACCTCCCGGACTATCTCACCGACGAGCAGCGGGCCATCATCACCGCCGGTTACGAACACTCGGTGATCACCGCCGTCGCCGGCAGCGGCAAAACATCCACACTGGCCTGGCGCATCCGCTACCTGCTGGCACAGGGCCACGACCCCGACCGCATGCTGGTGCTCATGTTCAACCGCAGCGCCCGGGTGGATTTCGAACGCAAGCTGCAGCAGGTGTGCGACCGCTCCGGCCTCGCCATTCCGGAAATCCGCACCTACCACGCCATGGGCCTGCGCCTGTACAAACGCTTTGTGCGCGAAGGCTACCTACCCGGTTTCTCGGAAAAAGTTCTCACCGAACAGGAAATCAGCTATCAGGCCTGGCTACTCACCCGCAGACTGGCCCCCGAAGACCTGGCCGACGAAATCCGCCGCAGCAAAAAAGAATTTGTAGAAGCCGCCACCGGCTTCATCGACCGGGTGAAAACCACCCTGTCGCCGGCAGAAATCGTATTCGAAGAACTCGGCTACTCGGAAAAACACAAATACCTGATTGACCTGTTCCACAGCTTCGAGCAATGGCGAAAAAGCCAGAGCCGGATCAGCTACGCCGACATGCTTTACGAACCGGTCATGGCCATCCACCAGAACCCTCCATTGCAGCGACTGGTGGGCAACAAAATGGACCTGATCCTGGTGGACGAGTATCAGGACACCAACGAAATCCAGCACCTGCTGTTACGTTACGTAGCCGGCGACCGGGCTCGGGTTACCGTTGTGGGCGACCCGGACCAGACCATCTACGAATTCCGGGGCGCCAAACCCGAATTTATCCTGCGCCGTTTCAGCGACGAATTCGAAAGCCCGCTGGAGCAGACACTGAGCTACACCTTCCGTTACGGCCACCGGGTCTCATTGCTGGCCAACCACCTGATTCATCACAATACCGGGCGCAAAGACGTTCTGTGCCACTCGCACCCATCCACGCCGGCCACCGAAATCCACCTGCACCCGGCGGAAACCGACAGCGACCAGGTTCTGACAATCCTCAAAACCCAGAGTGCCGAGCAGAACAGCCAGAGTGCCATCCTGTTCCGGGTCTGGAGCCAGAGCGTACCCATTGAGCTGAAATTGCTGGCCCGGCAGATTCCCTACCGCATTGACGCCGGCAAAGGCGCGCTGTTCAGCCGGGAAGTGCAGGCCATCACCGCCCTGCTGACCATCGTAACCGGGCGAATGAAACAGTTGCCGGACTCCGACCGGCTGGAGCTGGCCCGGCAGATCCTGCGCTTTCCCCATATCGGCCTGAAAGAACCGGAGCTTGAGAACCTGGCCCGATTTCTGGCCGGTTTTGACAGTGACTGGCACGAGCGCCTGCTGGCCATGGATTTCGACGCCCTCGCTCCCATGGCCGCCCGCAAACTGCGCAAACTGGGTGAAGTGCTCGGCCAGTTGCAGAACTACAAAGGCCCGGTTGCCGGATTGATCAGCGTTTATGCCGATCACACCGATCTGCACGAAGGCATTCGCAGCCTGGCATTAACCCATGACAGCGCCGAGGAACGCATCGACACTGTTCAGGGCTTCCGCGACTACCTGAAAAGTCTGGACGTAAACGCCTCCGATGCTCTGGACCATTTGAAAAACCTGAAACAGCAGGCCGGTGAACAAAAAGGCAAAGGCGTTCTGCTTTCCACCATTCACAGAACCAAAGGGCTGGAATGGCCGGTAGTGATCATTCCCGGACTGCAGGAGAAATACCTGCCCTACAGCCCCCGGCCCACCGAGAATACCCAGGCCATTCTGGAAAGCGAACGCCGGCTGCTGTACGTGGGCATGACCCGGGTGCGAGACACCCTGCACCTGATCACCCGCCCCCAAAGCCGGAACCCGCATCTGGATGGTGACCAGGGCCCGAGCCGGTTCGTGTCAGAGATCTGCTTTGAATTGTCCGATGAGCTGGGTGAAACCCTGGACGGGCAAACGCCGGGGGCAGAGCAAGCACTCACTCTCAGCCAGCCACTGACGCCCATCAGCCAACGCTATGCAGAGCGGGAGGGCGTTGTTCTGGAGGGACAATGCGCTCCAACGACTGAGCCTGACCAACGGCCAGTCTGGCAATACCCACAGGTGGTACACGCCATTTTCGGCGCTGGCCGTGTGGTCGGTGAAGATGAGCGTTCGTTCGAGGTCAGCTTTGCCAATGGCGACACCCTGAACTTCAGCAAAAAGAGCGCGCACCTGTATTTCACCGTGCCGACTGATCTGCCAACGCAGTGACCTCCGTACAATCCCCAACGTCAGAAAGTGACTATTCGATTACCGTTTCCGCCTTATTGCACTATGCTTGCGGCCATCACGTTACGGCTTGTAACTTGGAAAAGAACCTGAACGAGAGAACGTCAGGAAAAGAATCATCAGGAGTGTATACATGAACATCATGCGCCCGGTCACTGCGGCCGTACTTGCATCATCCCTTTCCGTACCTGCCCTGGCCGAAACCCAGGACAGCATCTATCTGAACCCGTTCGCCGGTTACCAGCTGTTTGATCACAAACGGGACCTGAGCGAAACCGGCACATTCGGTCTCGGCATTGAATACCGGTTTCTGCCGAACTGGGCCTTAGAAGCGGTTTATTCCCGGGCCGACGCCAACCGAAAAGACGCTCCGGGCCATTCCGAATTTGAAGAAGTACGTGTTGATGGCACCTACTACTTTGCTGGCCCGGACGCTGTCTGGAACCCATACCTGTCGGTGGGTGCTGGCCATGCCGACTTTGGCATGGACGACACCGGCTACAACACAGCGGGCACCGATCATGATGAAACCCGTGTGAACCTGGGGGGCGGTGTTCGCTACAACATCAGCGACCGGGTTTCTCTGCGTGGTGATCTCCGCGAGTTTCACGGTATCGACGAGAGCACCTTCGACACCATGGTGTCACTGGGCCTGAGCGTTGCGTTCCATCGCACCACATCAGAGCCGGAACCCGCGCCAGAGCCAGCCCCGAAAGATTCTGACAACGACGGCGTACCGAACAGCAAAGACCAGTGCCCGAACACCCCGGCGGGTGCCGAGGTGAACAGCCGTGGCTGTGAGCTGGACAGCGACAACGATGGCGTGGTCAATAGCAAGGATCAATGCCCGGATACGGCCATTGGTGCGGAAGTCGACAAAACCGGCTGTGAAGGTGTCACCGAAACCGTCGAAACCATGGACCTTCGTGTGCAGTTCCCGACCAACAGCGCACAAATCGACGACACCTATGACGCAGAACTGCTCAGAGTCGCTGAATTCATGGAAGAAAATCCGGAGACTGTGGCAGAAATCGCCGGTCACACCGACAGCATGGGTGCTGCCAACTACAACCAGAACCTGTCTCAGCAACGCGCAGAATCCGTTGCGGATCGCCTGATCAGCGTTCACGGCATCAAGGCCGATAGAGTGTCAGCGGTCGGTTACGGTGAAGCCGAGCCAGTTGCCACCAACGACACTGCGGCCGGTCGTGCCCAAAACCGTCGTGTAGAAGCCCGCATCCAGGTTCTGCGTTAACAGCAGAGTCTTTTCGGGAAGAATGAGAAAGGCGCCTTCGGGCGCCTTTCTTTTTTTCGGCTTCATGATGCCACTCTGACGGCATCCAGCAGCAGGTTTCTGGGTGTCAGTGAACGTTCACAGAAAGTGCCCAGCCGCACCTCATACCCCTCCTCTTCCAGAAACATCGCGTAATCCAGCACCAGCACCAGCTCCAGTGGCCGCCGGAATAAATGCCGCAGCAACTCATGGCGGCGCACCTGCTGCAACCTGCGTTCGCCCTGGTTCAGCCAGTGCTGCCAATCCAGCGCTGCCGGCAAGTCCAGCTTCTTTTTCTGCGCTGCCCAACGGCAAAATTGTTCAAAGTCACCGTTGTTCAGCCGCGTCGGATGAGACGGCACCGGCAAATAATCATCCGTGCCACGCAGATGCCTCTGCAGGGCATCAAACCCCAGACGCCAGACGCTGATGCGGGCGGTTTGCCTGCGCACCCGGGCCGGTGCAGTCACCGTCTCCTGCACCGCCAGCTTCAGTTCACTTCGATCCAGCACCAGACTCCGGCCACGGGCCCTGGCTCGCTGAGACAGCGGCTGATAATTGCGGGCTTCGGTGCGCTGATAGCAGCAGGGTGAAAGACTCAGGCGGGACGCCTGTGCCGCACTGCCAACCTGCAACAATTGCCGGTGCAAATCCCCACACGCATGCAGGGCGACGCCCTGGTGGGCCGCAGGCCATTGCAGATCCCCGACCATGACATTCTGGTCCTTCAGCCGGACCGGATCACTATAGCGTTCTGCCAACCGGTTGCCGTCAGCGACCAGTTCCGGATCCCATTCGAACCCCAGAACCGGTCCAGCACCCTGCCCGGCCAGTGTTCGGGCCAGATGCCCCTTGCCACAACACCAGTCCAGCACGGGGCCGGTTGAAGGCAAGACCGCAGACGCAAAGGCACCAGCCTGTAAACGTTTGCGCCCGGGCATGTCCACTGCACGGGTTTCCGGCAGGGTGGCCTGATGTGCTTCTGATTCCAGTGCCAGCACAGGCAAAGCCACCAGCTCCGAATACTGTTTCAACCCAGATTCAAATACCGCGGCGCCTTGGGCGAATTCAGCGGGATGGTCTGCCAGATACTCGCAATCCTCATCGGGCAAATGATCCAGCCATCCGGCCAGTTCGGGGTATTGGTGGCACCAGGCAGGCTCCGACTCCGTGAACGGCACAGGGCGCCAGAAGGTTTCGTATTTCACCAGCCAGTCATTCAGCTGTTGCCAGTGCTGGTAAAAATCAGTGATCCCTTGCCCGGGGTCAGGCTCTGCAGGTCGGATCATGAGAACCGGTCAGGGCGGAACGGGTCCAACGGCACCGAGGGTTGCTCGCCATCGATAACCTGAGCAATGACCGAAGCACTGCCGGCAGACAGCGTCCAGCCGAAAGTGCCATGCCCGGTATTCAGATACAGGTTCTCCCGACCCGCCCGGCCAATAATCGGCGGGCCATCCGGGGTCATGGGCCGGAAACCTGTCCAGCTTTCCGCGGCATCCAGATCCGCACACCCTGGGAAGCGTGACTCCACGGATTTCCTGATCGTCGCCAGCCTGGCCTCGGGAATGTCCCGGTTGAAGTCCACCAGCTCGACAAATCCGGTCGCCCGTAAACGATTACCCAGGCGAGTGGAAACCACCTTGTAATGATCATCATGGATGGTGCTGGCGGGGGCTTTGTCGGCATCGCTCAGCGGCACTGTGAGGCTGTAGCCCTTGACCGGGTAAATGCAGATATCCACGCCCAGCGGACGCACCAGTTCCGGAGACCAGCAACCGGCGCAAACCACCACCGCATCGGCCTCCAGCGTTTCGGTCTGGCCATCGGCGGTTTGCAGGTAAACACCCTGTACCCGACGGTGGTCGGCCAGCAGACTTTTCACCTCCACTTCATAGCGGAAGGTCACCCCGAGCGCTTCACACTCCCCGGCCAGTTGCTGTGAAAACAGATGGCTGTCGCCGGTGCCATCGGTGTCGTAGCTGATAGCGCCATAGAGCGGGCCGCTGCCAGTCATGCCGGGCTCTGCTTCTCTTACCTGTTCGGGAGTCAACAAGCGGGACTGAATACCCATTTCACCAAGCAGGTGATCAAGCTCGCGATAGCCATCCATGGCTTCCTGTGTGCTCGCCAGATGCAGCAGACCCTTGTGGTTGCCGTCAAAGTTCAGGTCGTGCTCCTGCTCCAGTGCAAGGAAACGCTCCCGGCTATGGATGCCCAGCCGCAACATGGCCCGTTTGTTCAGACCAAACACACCGGGAGCCACGGCATAGCGGAAAGTGGCAAACAGAAAGCGCAACGCCGCCAATGAAGGCGGCATGCGCATTTTCAGCGGGCCATCCTGTTTCACCAACCAGGGCAGCGCCTTGAACATCATGGCCGGATCAGCCCAGGGATAGACGACCCCGTAGGACCGTTGGGCCGCATTGCCCTTGCTGGTTTCATTGCCTGCCAGCGCATGGCGCTCCAGTACCGTCACCTGGTGTCCCCGGCGAACCAGTTCCCGGGCGGTCGTCACACCAACAACACCGCTACCCACAACCACGATATGCATAGTTAGCCTCCGTTAACTGACGCCTTCTGTTGCCTGGTCTCTGTCTAACTGACTCCGTTTTTCGCCAGCAGTTCACGATACTCTGCCAACACCCCTGGATCCTCTTTGGGGTACTCCGGCGCCAGCTGTTTGAGCTTTTCCGCCAGCAGTGCCGCAACAATCGCCCTGGCCTGGGGCTTGTGATCACCCGGAATCATGTACCAGGGATTTTCATCGGTATGGGTGGCGGCCAGCGCTTCCTCGGCATAGGCCTGGTACGTCTCACGCTTTTTCCAGCCCTCGATATCGGAGGGGTCGAATTTCCAGCGCTTGCGCGGTTTGTCCAGGCGCTTGAGCAGCCGGCGTTTGTGTTCGTCTTCCGACATGTTCAGCCAGACCTTCATCACGCAGGTGCCCTCACTTACCAGGTGATGCTCAAACTCACGGATTGCCCGATAGCGTGCCTCCCAGTTGTAGGTATCCACGTCTCGTACCGGCCACACCCGTTCTCCGATCACACCTTCCTGATGGCTGCGGTTGAACGCCACCATCTGGCCATAGGCGGGCAGATAAGGCGTCACCCGCCAGAGAAAATCATGGGCACCCTCGACCGTATTGGGCCGACTGAACGACCAGGCATGGAAACCTCCCGGGTCGGCATAGGTGGCCAGGGCACGAATCAGGCTGTCCTTGCCGCTGGTGTCCGGGCCATGGATCACCAACAATAGTGCCTGTTTCTGGTTGGCCCATAACCGGCGTTGATACTCCCCGATATCTTCCAGACTCGCTTCCAGTTTGGGTATTTTTTTATCGTTATCCAGAAACGTGGGATAATTGTCGAACCCCGGTTTTTCCGGATCCAGAAACCAGGACTTGGCAAACGCCGAATACTTCATTCAGGGAACTCCCTATCGCTCTCTTGCAGGTTAACCAGGGGCCAAACTGATACAATCTGACCTGAAAACGTACAGAGTAGCATTCTATCACCGAGTTTATTGGAGCCAGGCATTCCGAGATGAGCAAAAAACGTCGCGAGATCCCCGTATTCGATCATCCGATCATCGAGACCCACTGCCACCTGGACTACCTGAAGGACCGGCCGCTGGCCGAGACCCTCGAGCGCACCCGGCAGGTCAATATCGAAAAGGTGATCACCATCGCCGTGTCGCCGGAAAACCTGGCCACCGTGCGTGAACTGAGCCAGATGGAGCCATGGCTCTATGGCACTCAGGGCATTCACCCCCACGACGCCGAAAGCTATTCGGACGACGTGGAACAAGAGATACGGGCGCATGGCAATGATGAGAAAATCGTTGCCATTGGCGAGATCGGTCTGGACTATTTCTACGACAATGCCGACCGGGAAGTACAGCGACACGTCTTCCGCCGCCAACTGCAGATCGCCAGTGATCTGAATCAGCCGGTGGTGATTCACAGCCGCGAGGCCGATGAAGACACCATCAATATACTCGGCGAGTTCGAAAGCTCCCTGAAGCGGCGGGGCGTGATTCACAGCTTCACCTCCGGCCCGGGGCTGGCCCGGTACGCGCTGGATCAAGGCTGGTGCCTGGGGTTCAACGGCATCACCTCTTTCAACAAGGCCGAGAATGTGCGCGATATCGTGCGCATGGCGCCCATTGAACAGATACTGTTGGAAACCGATTCCCCGTTTCTGACTCCAGTGCCCTATCGAGGCCGCGAGAACGCACCGTTCTACTTGCCCTTTGTGGCGGAGAGGATTGCAGAAGTAAAAGGGCTGCCTCTGGAGGATGTGATCACTCAGACCTACGAAAACAGTCTGAGAACCTTCTTCCCCTAGCATCCATCCTGGTTAATTCACTGTCATGATTAAACGCATACCCATTTCTGCTTTGAAGATCGGCATGTACATCACCGATCTCAACAACGACTGGATTCCTCACAACCAGAAACGCAAGAAAGGCGTTTTACGAAGTGAAGATACCATCACCAAAATTCGCAGAATGGGTGTGAGACATCTTTATATTGATACCAGCAAAGGGCTCGACAGTCAGGACTCCGAAACCGCTGAGGAAATCGACAAACGAAACGAAGCCGCGCTCGAAAATGCGGGTGAACTGAGTCCCGGCCTCAGGGCAAAAGTGGATCTGGCCGATGAAATGGTCAGGGCCCAGCAGGTTCACAGCCAGGCCCAGGGTCTGGTCAGCAACTTCATGAACCACATGAAGATGGGTACGGCTTTGGAACTGGCCCCCATTCACCAGCTCGCTGACGAACTGCAAAGCTCGGTACTTCGCAATGCCAACGCACTTAGTTGCCTGGGTCGGATTCGGGAGAAAGATAACTATCTCCTTGAGCACTCGGTGAACCTGAGCGTTCTTATGTCATTGTTCGGCAATCATCGCCAGTTACCCAGGGATGTGCTGCATCAGACCGTTGTGGGCGCCTTGCTGCATGACATCGGCAAGATACTGGTCCCGGACGAAGTCCTTCATAAGCCGGGCAGGCTCAGCGCTCAAGAGTTTGACGTCATGAAAATGCATGCCCGTTATTCACGGGACATACTGGCCAGTACTGAGGGTATCGGAGAGATCGCCCTGCTGACGGCAGCCCAGCATCACGAAAAACTGGATGGCAGCGGCTACCCCGAAGGCCTCAAGGGGAACGAAATCACTGAGTATGGACGCATGGTAGCGATCACCGATGTCTACGATGCCATTACCGCTGACCGCGTTTATCACAAAGGAATGACGCCCACCCAAGGCTTGAAAAAGCTGCTGGAATGGAGCGGTGACCATCTCGACCCATTACTGGTAAAAGACTTTATTCGCTGCATCGGCCTTTATCCCATCGGCTCAATGGTACTCCTGGAAAGCGGCAGGCTTGGCGTGGTGATCGAAACCAACGACCATGACCAGCGCCTGCCCACCGTGCGGCTCATGTATCATACGAGGTTCCGTATGCCGATTACCGTCCAGACCCTTGACCTGGCTCGCCCGGGCAATCAGGATCGAATTGTCAAATCCGTAGATCCGGCAGACTACAAACTGGATGTTCGAAAATTTCTGGCCTGAGATCCCGAGGTACCACCGTTCCCTGTCAGGCTTACGGACGAGCAATCCGATAACAGGTAACACCACATGATATCTTCCATCTTTCAGATCCTTGGCGGGTTGGCGCTGTTCATGCTGGCCATGGAAATGATGACCAACGGCCTGAAAAACGCCGCCGGTTCCCAGTTGCGGCATCTTCTGGGCCAGTGGACCAAAACCCCGCTGCGGGGGTTGGCGGCCGGGGCCATCATTACCGGCATTGTGCAGCATTCCGGGGCCGTTACCGTTGCCACCATTGGTTTTGTCAACGCCGGGCTACTGACCCTCAAGCATTCACTGGGCGTGATCTTCGGTTCCAACATCGGTACCACCATGACCGGCTGGCTGGTCAGCCTGGTGGGCTTTGGCTTCAAGATCGAAGCTCTGGCGCTGCCACTGTTGGCCGCTGGTGTTGGCCTACGGATGATCAGCCGGGTGCCTCGCAATAAATTTTTGGGCGAGGCTCTGTCCGGTTTTGCCCTGTTCTTCCTGGGCCTGTCGATTTTGAAAACCGCCCTGGAAGGCGCCGCCGGTGGCTTCATGGGGGGCGATATGATCAGCAGTGATTATGGCCTGCCCATGTTCCTGTTGATTGGCCTGGTTGCCACTGTCCTGACCCAGTCTTCCAGTGCCTCACTGGCCATTGTGTTAACGGCCGCCGCCAGCGGCCTGATCTCCCTGCCGGATGCCGCCGCTGCGGTGATCGGCGCCAACCTGGGCTCCACCTCCACCGCCGCGTTATCCGCCTTGAAAGCCACCGCCAACGCGCGCCGGCTGGCCATTGGCCACATCCTGTTCAACCTGGTGACCGGCGCCATCGCCTTGCTGATTATGCCGGCCATGCTGTGGGCAGTGGCGGAAGTCACCAATTTGCTGGAGCTGGAGTCCAACCCGGCCGTGTCACTGGCGATATTCCACACCCTGTTCAACGTGTTGGGTGCGGCCGTCATGTTGCCGTTTACCGCGCCTTTCGCGCGTTTCCTGGGCCGGCTGTTCCGCAGCAAGGAAGAAGACAACGCCGAGCCGCGGTATCTGGATGACACCCTGATCACCACACCGGAACTGGCCATCGGCGCGGTCGACCAGGAAATGAAAAGACTGATTCGCCACACCCGTGGCCTGCTGCGGGTGTGCCTGGATCGGGAAGGTCTGAACGAGGCGCAGATTGGTCCGAAAGCCGACGCCATCCGCAACCTGAACATGGCCATTACCGACTATATCGGCCGGCTGAACGCGGAAAAAATGCAGCTATCGATTGTGGAAGCCCTGGCCATCAGCCTGCGCACCTGTCGTTATCTGGCTGAAACCACCGAACTGGCGCCACAACTGCTGGCCATGCGCAGGCTCTGTGCCCGTAACGAGTTTGCCAGCATTGAAGCGCTGCACCAGGAATACCTCAATATCCTTCGGGATCTGATCGCCTCTGAACAGCCGGCACCGGAAGTACTGGCCCGCTCCGAACAGATTTACCAGGCCCTGAAAGATGAAACTCTACAGCTGATGGTGCGTCATACCAGTGCCACCGGCCCCGGCGAGCAGATGCTCAATACTCTCAGTGGTATCCGCAGGTTAAGCGATCAGTGGGGCAAATCCCTGCACTGGCGCTCGGCAACCGATATTCTTAACAAGGACCATGATCATCACAATCACGACATGCTCTCGGAAAACCTGCAGTAACGGTTTCGGCCCTGTCGTTTTGCCTGGTACATGGCCTGATCCGCCTGCCGGAGCAGCTGGTCAGCATCCAGCTCTTCCGGCTGAGGGTAGAGGGTGTAGCCCACACTGACAGAGACCTCCACACTGTGATCAGCCACCCAGGCCGGTTCGACCACCGTTTCCAAAAGCCGGTCAAGCAGGGCTTCCAGAGCCATGCCGCCATCGACATTGACAGCAATCGCCGCAAACTCGTCTCCGCCCAGCCGGGCGAGGGTATCTTCCTCACGCAGTACCGCACGCATGCGCCGACCCATTTCAATTAACAGCTCGTCGCCGGCATCGTGCCCGAAGGCATCGTTCACCGGCTTGAACTCGTCCAGATCAATATAGATGACGCCGAGCTGATATTTTTGCCGCCGGGCCTGGGCCATGGACTGGTGCAACCGCTCTGCAAACAACACCCGGTTTGGCAGGCCGGTCAACGCATCATAGTGCGCCATGGTACGCAGTTTCTTCTCTGACTCTTTCAGCCGTGTGATGTCACTGAATACACCCACAAAATGGCTGAGGTGTTGTTTGTCATCAAACACACTGCTGAGGGTCAGGTTAAGCACCAGCCGGCTGCCGTCCCGGCTACGGCTGCGAAACTCACCACTCCAGACACCATGTTTGCGAGCGGCGACCAGTATGGCACTGCCTTCATCAACGGGCATGGGCGGCAAGTTTCCGATCACTTCTTTCCCGTCACGCCCGGTAATCTGCCGGTAGGCGTCGTTGGTGTCGATCACGACGCCGTGGGCGTCTGTGATGAAAATGGCCTCGCGGGCGTTATCAAAAACCTGCACCGCCAGGCGCATGCGCTCCTCTGCCTCTTTACGAAGGGTGATGTCATACCAGGAACAGAGAACCGAGGGCGTCTCAAAGCCATGCTCATAAACCGGCGCCAGGGTCATTTCCACCCAGACATCCGAGCCGTCAGAACGGACAAACACCCATTCAGTGCTGGCGGTATCCCCCAACTGCACTCTGCGCAACAGGCTGTCCAGTTTTTGCGAAGAGGTCTGGCCATCCGGCTGGGAATCTTGGGAAAACGCCATCAGGCCCTTGCCCAGCAAAGAGGCCTCAGAGGTATAACGCAGCAAATCCACCGAGGCCCGGTTACAGTCCACCAATTCATTGCCGCGCATCATCAACATGGGCTGGGGCCAGCCGGCAATCAATTCACGTTGCCGCCGCTCTTCAAAAGCGAGTTGTCGCCTCTTCCGGCCTAACCAGAGGCTGGTAAATACCAGCGAGACGAACAACACGGCCACCGTGATCACCCAGCCCCGATATTGATGCAGGATATCAACCCAGGTAACCCGGGGCGCCTGGTCGTACGGAGCGAGACGAAGCGTGCGAGCCAGATCCTCAACAGACTGATAATCAGCCGGCGGCGAGAAGCCCGCCAGCCCGGCCGCCTTTGCCGCCGGGTGATCCGGCTCCAGAGCAAACAGGGCCGAGGCAATACGCCGGATCACGCGGCTGTCAACATGAGGCAGGGAAACCAGTGGCCATTCCGGATACAGCCGTGTAGATACCTGGAAGGGGTAACCTCGCAGATTCTGCTTGTTGATAATTTTCAGCCCGTCAGCCAGCTCAGGGTTTTCTTCTATCCGCTCTTCAAGAATTCCGGTTCGAACAAATCCGACGTCGGTATCACCCGCAAGCACAGCCCTGATTACCCGGTCGTGATTACCCAGGTAAATCACATTCCTGTTCCGGCGCACGTCCACGTCCACCGAACGCAGTTCCAGTGCCGGCGCCTGATAACCACCCATAAAGTGAATGCCTGGCGTGGCAATACTTGCACCCTCTACATCCTCAAGCGTGCTGATATCGTCGCGGCTGGCTCTGGTGAAGATGACACCACCAATACTGCCGGTGCCCTGACCGTTCCAGTCGCGCAGCAGCGTCGCCAGGACACCGGTCAGGCTACGTTCACTGCGAATCACCAGGAAGTGGCTGGGATTAGTCAGAAAGAAGTCGGCCTGGTTGGTGGCAACCGCTTGGGTCATTGCTTCCTGGTCCAGCACGGCCAGCTTCACCTGAATACCGCTTCGTTCACTCAGATAGTGCGCCAGAGGCGCGTACCTTTGCTGCATAACCGGCTCGGGGCGATAGGACAGTACCGCCAGGGTGACAGAACCCGGGGGTTCATTGGCCTGGGCCACAGGTACAGCCCATGCCAGTACGGCCATCACCAGAACAAGGAAGAGCTTGAGGGATCCACGGCTCATGAGAGGCTCCCGGGCAGGTAATCCCGCGTGCAGAGATTTGCGATATCCGGCGACTGTTCAATCAACCCTTCACGAACCAGAATATTCCCCAAACGATGAGCTACGATCTCCACCCGGCCGCCCGGCGACAGGTAACGACGGTTGGCTGTCAGTTCCGGCAGCATGACCGTTGCCATGGCCTCGCGAACGGTCTCCGGTGTTATTTGCTGACGAGTGGCGATCCGGTACACCGCGTCATGCATATTACGCACAAGATGTCGCAATCCCAGAAAATGACCACGCACCAGATCTTCTACAGCTGAAGGCTGTTTGCGTTCGGCTTTTTCAGTGACTACCAGCACATCAAAAATGGTATCTGGCATCTGGCTGCTGTCGAACAAACGAACAGCACCCGCGTTTCCCAGTCTGGAGGCGGTTGGCTGATAACATACCGACACGTCAATCGCTCCCTCGTTCCAGGCCTCAAGGTGCTGGTTTACAGGAATATTCACTATTGATACCTGATCGCTTCGCAAACCGGCCCGTTCCAGCACCGCAAACAACATGATACCCGACACGCCAGCCAGATCGACGCCGATGGATTGACCAGCAAGCGCCTCAAGACGGTCGATTTCCGGACGCACCATCACCATATCGGCGCCCACCGAGACATCAGCAACAGCAACTACTTTGACAGGTACGTCCCCAGCCTGAATCCGGAGCACTTCATCCAGCGTCAGGGCTGCGGCGTCCAGCTCTCCAGCCAATATGCCATGCATGGAATCCCGGGAGGTCTGACCCTTTGATAATTGCACCGTCGGTGGCAACCAGCCGAATTCCTCGGCCAGATAGAGCGTTTCGTAACCGATCCATGGGTGCACACCAGTGCGAAGCGGCTCATTGCGTGAACAGCCAGCTAACCCGGCGGATGCAGCGGCGGCAAGCGACAGTTGCAGAAAATGGCGGCGGTGCATTCATTGCTCCGGGCGGTGACGTTATGACTATGAAAATGACAGATAGTAATACCAACTACTATAACCGACTATTCGATCAGAGCACTGTATGGAATCAATTAGCCGGTTATTTTCTGCCGTATCAACCGAACGAGAGAAATACGCCCATCAACACCGGCGATAAAAAAGACAGGAGAAAACCGGAAGCGATAGCTACCGGCACACAGGCAAGACCACCGGAACTGCGGATTACCGGCAGGGTAAAATCCATGGAGGTAGCCCCCCCGTAGCCAATGGCCACTGCGGGCCTGGCGGTAATTACCAGCGGAATCAGTGCCAGAGCAATAATTTCGCGCAGAACATCGTTAAGAAAGGCTACGCCGCCCCAGGCCGGGCCCAGAGCGTCACCGATAACGATACCGGAGAGCGAATACCAGCCAAACCCTGAAGCCAGTGCCAGTGCCTGATGCCAGGGCACGTCCAGCCAGGGAATCAGCACCAGACCGGCCAGCAGTGAACTGACCATGAGCACTATGGCAATACCCAGGCCCTGGCGGTTCATCAACAGTTTGCGCAACGACAGCCCGGCGTTGCGCAGTTGCAGGCCAATCAGGAGCAGCAACAGCATAAGAGCCCAGGTAGCCACCTCATCAACCATGGGCAGCCGGGGAAGCAGAAAGTAACCCAGACAAACCCCTGACAGAACCGCCAGCAACGGTTTCAATCCCGCCAGGAACAGCCGCCGGTAACCGGGCCGCTGCTCTTTCGTCTGGCCAGTGAGCTCCATCGGTTGCCAGCGATGAAACAGCCACAAACCCGCTACATTCGCCACTAACAACACGATAACCAACCCGAGAACCTGGCCCGCCATGGCACCGAGCTGATCCAGCAAACCTTGCATTTGCCCAAGGCCGAGCCCCAGCAGGGCAAGAATGAAATAAACCAGAGTTTCCACCGTGTAGTGGATCACCGTCATCAAACGGCGATTGGACAGAGCAATGGCAAAGCCCATAAACAGGGGAGCCAGAATCAGCAGTGCACCGGTCAGCATGGCAACCTCAGCAACGGGGGCTTTCGGGGAACGGCTTTATCAGTGCAAACTGTCACCGGAACGATCCTGGACCAGCACCCAGGGAGCAATCACCACTGCCCAGAGTTCCGCGTTGCGGTCGTACCAGGCACGGGCCAGATCCGGTGATACTTCGCCGACCTGCCCCCCGCTCAGCCATTGTTCGAACTGCGCCTTGTTATCAGCTGTCAGTTGCGCGGCAACGTCCAGCAGGTCCAGGTCGGGCGCTACTCGCACAACCTGACCCCGGGCATAGTAGGTTTGCAGCTCATGCCAGTGAATACGGGAGGTTTCCAGATTGAGCCTGGATTTGATTTCTTCCGGAGATTCAGGGGATGACATTACGACCTCGATGCAATATTAAGCTGGCTGGAAACGGTAGCCGGAAACCAGTGATTCCGGGCGCGCCAGACTACCCTAAATCAGCCGGTTTCGCATCCTGCCGGCTGGCATACAGATCGCGGATCTGGTCACCCAGGGTCATCGGATCAAAGGGTTTCGGAATCACGCCTATGGCACCCATGGCCCGATATTCCTCAACTTCGGCCGGCTGCAGACGAGCGGTCATGAACACCGCCGGGGCTGGCAGTCCGGAAGGGCGATCCTGCAAAGCCCGCAGGGTTTGGGGGCCATCCATACCCGGCATCATCACATCCAGCAAAACCAGGTCCGGATTGAAATCGTCAATCCGCTCCAGCGCCTGCTCGCCGGATTCACACAACAACGCTTCAAACCCGCCAACATCCACCAGCGCCAGCTCGGCCACAGCCCGGATATCCGGATCATCCTCCACATACAGTACGCGGTTGATCTGATCATTCGCCATCCATGTTACTCCTCAACCTTGTTGGCCACGTGAACACCCAGCCGTTCCAGTAAAACCCGACAGGTCTCGTCATCCTGCCGGCCTTCCGCAATCAACGCAGCCGCTCTCATGATCAGGCAGTCGTTGCGTACTGTGTCTTTTTGCAGGAAGTGCACAGAGCCAATCAATTCCCGCAAATCCAGCGGTAATCGCCACTGAACTTTCAGGCGATTGCCATAAGGCTGGGCCCAGTCTTTCAGACATTGTTCTGCCTGGCCCTCTTCCAGTCTGCCACCCTTGCCGACGAACTGGTTGACTACCGAGATCACCGCCAGCTCCCCTACACGGCTCAACAATCCGGCTTTCTGGAACATAACGGGGGGCTTTTTCATGGTTATGGCAATGCGCTGGGCTTCCCGGCCCACTTTCAGGGCCTGCTCCTGATGCTCCGTTGCCAGCGTTACCAATTCCGGCGTTTTGATACGACGGCCAACATCCAGCGACATGGCCAGAGCCTGATTCAGTGCCATGGGCACGCCCATAAGGCCTATGGCATCTTTCAGAGTATCCACCGGCTTGCCGGTGCGACGGAAAGAACTACCGTTGGCGACATCCAACAGGCGCGTCACCAGTGCCGGCTGTTCCCGCCAACGCTCGGACAACTGCGCCGCAGAAAGCGAATCCGAGCGTTCAAGCAACTCCAGGATATCAGCCGGATCCTGTTCGCCGGGCAGTTGAATGACATACTCAAGAGAATCTTCGAGCATCTTGTGCAGATCAAGTTGCTCTTCATCCACCGGACCCGGCTCTATCAACGCAGCCAGTCGTTCATGCACCATTTCGACACTGAACGGCTTGGTGATGTAACCGCTGATGCCGTAGTGGGCGGCTTTCAATACCGAATCCCGGTCAGAGCGACCAGACACCATTACAATAGGCAGATCGCCATCCTGACTGCGAAGTCTGCGCACAAGTTCCAGGCCCGAGCCATCTGGAAGGTTCCAGTCGGTGATTACCAGATCAAATGACTGCTTGCCGGCTCCGGCGATAGCCTCTTGAACCGTCCGGAACTTTTCCACCTTGGCCCCCGGATACGCGCTGGCGATAACCGTTTCCAGCAATTCAGATATCAGATCATCGTCTTCAAGTACCAGTACATTCATAAACCCGAGTCCAGCAAGTAACCATCAATTATTTCCATACACAGTAATGCCATTACGGCCGGCACGCTTGCGCTGATACAAGGCCTGATCAGCTGCATCGATCGCTTCATCACCTGTCACATAATCGTTGATCGCGGCGATCCCCGCTGACAAGGTCACGTTAAAGGTATCTTCATTTCCGTTGAACGTCAGCTGCGCGAAAGCGCCGGCAATATCCGTGAACAACCGTACGGCAGAATCCGTATCGCAATGCGGCAGCACCACCAGAAATTCCTCGCCACCGTAGCGGCCAATCATGTCGGTTTCCCGCAGGCGATTGCGCAGGGTGTTTGCCAGCGCTTTAATCACCACATCCCCCGATCGATGGCCATAAGTGTCGTTCACCTGCTTGAAGTGATCGAGATCCACCATCACAACGCTGGCGGCATGGCCGTCACGACGGCACCGGGCAAGCTCCTTTTCCACTTCCTGTTTAATCAGTGAGTGCTTTAGCAGGCCGGTCAGGCTGTCCCGGTTCATCAGCCGGAACAGCTGCCGGGCCCGGAAACAGCGTATCAACACGGACCGCACCAGATAGTCGTCAGACACCGGCTTCATCAGAAACTCATCAGCCCCTCTGGATAAGGCCTCAAGCTGGGTATCCGGATTATCCTCGGACGACAGATAGATGATGGGCAGGCTCAGCCATTGAGGGTCAAAACGCACCATTCTGGCCAGGGTAACGCCGGAATATTCCCCCAACTGCACGTCCATCAACAGGATGTCCGGGCTGAACGACGACAGCTCGGCCATCAACTGAACAGGTTCGTGAACCCAGAGCACCTCCACACCATGAGACCTGAGCACCAGTGCATAGTGTTCTGCCAGTTCCGGATCGTCTTCAACCAGAAGGACACGGCCGTGCACACCTGAGCTTCGTTCAAGCGCCAGATACTCAATGCGCTCTGCTAACTCGGGCAAGTCTGGAGACCGGCCAAAAAAACCGTCCGCACCAAGAGCAGCCGCCTGGTATCGACTGTCAAAAGAACGCTCTTCACTCAGACACACCACTGGCAAACGGCGAACCTGCTCATCATCGCTGGCATCCCGCTTACTCATGATGTCAGCCAGGCAATCATCGGCGCTCAGGATTACGGTTGCACCCTGCCCCTGTCCAGCCAAGGCAGAGAGTGTCGTAATGTCCGAGTCCGGGATAAATTGACAGTCAAAGCCGTAAGCCGTCAGTGCACTGGCGAGCCATTCATGATCAGCATCAACACCGGGAGCCAGCAGCACGCTGACCCGTACACCATGGCTACCCTCAGGCATTTCGGGGCCGGACTGGTAGGGATCGGTTTCGGACTCCGGCACGGGCGAGGTGTCCAGCATGGTTCGCAACGCCAGGATCTTTTCCAGCGCCAGGCTGGAGACCTCCCTGCTATTTTCGTGGCTGGTTTTGGCTTTCAGCATTTTCTCCAGGCTTCGGGCAGCTTCACCCAATTCCGGAAAACCAAACGTGCCAGCCGAACCAGCCAGACGATGCAGGCGCGCACAAACATCACTGACCACCAGATTGTCAGCATCTTCTTTCTGCATCAGCCGGATCCGTTCCTCCAGCTGTTTCAGGTCGTCGGCGGCACGTGCTGTAAAGCGCTCTCGTAATTGGGCCAAGCGCGACGAAACATCGTCGGTTGCTCCTGTTACCATGACATTCAATCTGCCCGCTTTTGTTTCCGATTGTTCGAAAAATCTTCTATCCTCGGGCTCATAAAAACATGTTTAAACAACCTGCGCCATAACCACTTGAGGCTAAACTTGAAAAACCTCTCCTTTGGCAGCCGTTTTGCCATCATTGCGGTATGCAGCACCATACTGACGGTTGCGTTGCTCGCCACCACCGCCTATCAGCAATTAGTTACTGATTTTGAAGACGTACTGACCCAGCGCCAGCAACTGGAAACCGAAACCTATGCCAGCCAGGTCAATCAACGACTGAAGGTGAGACTCAGCGCCCTCGGCGCACTTGCCGCACAGATGACCGACGGAGAAAAACTGCTGCCCCCGGAAACGCTCAACGCCATGCTCCGTCGACAAACTCTGCTGTCAGACTATTTTGATCTTGGCTTGCTCGCGTTCGATGCCAATTCTGTTGCGATTGCCGAAGACCGTTATGTAGAAAACCGCCTGGGTACCTCCTACGCCGACCGCAGCCACTTCAAACAGGCAATGTCCAGCGAAAAACCCTACATCAGCCGACCGATCATGGGGCGTACCACCGGCATCCCCCTCATTTCTTTCCTATACCCTGTTCACAGCGATAACAACGAACTCCTGGGTTTTGCCGGAGGCGTTATCAATCTGAGTAACACCAGCCTACTGCCAGACACCGACGAGCGTTCGGGCGATGCAGTGTTCAAGGTGCTGGACACGAAATTTTTTACCAGAGTGGATTCGGTTGATCCTGGCAACCTGATGCCGCCATTACCGGACCCAGGTCAGTCGGAACTGATTGATGCCGCACTGTCCGGAATCACTTCCGGGGTGGTGGAAGACAAATCCGGCAAGCGCTGGATATACGCCACCCGCCATCTGGAGCGGGTCGGCTGGCTGTTCCTGCGCGCCACTCCTTACTCTCAGGCCATCGCTCCCGCCAGGGCCTCGTTCAATCAGTTTGTGGTCATCAGCGCAATGGTGTTGCTCGTTATGGCCATACTGGTTTTGGCGTTATCCCGCACCGTTTCCCGACCGCTGGAACAGATGGCAGGAAACATGCGTAACATGACTGAACACATGAATAGCCCCGGTAGACTGAACGAACGGGGCGCCCCGGAAATCCGCAGTGTTGCCCGGGCCTTTAACCGATTGATGGACGAACGCGAAGCTCTGGATGACCTGAAAAGCCAGTTCGTGTCCAACGTCAGCCATGAACTGAGAACTCCCCTCACATCCATCAGTGGCTCACTTAAGCTGCTGGCCTCGGGTAAAGCCGGGGCGTTGCCTGACAAAGCCAGCACCATGGTCGACGTTGCCCTGCGCAACAGTGAACAGCTGCAACGATTGATTGCGGATTTGCTGGATTTCAATAAGGCGGTTGCCGGCCAGCTGGTCATCCAGTCCACAACCGTCAGCCTTCGCTCGGCCCTGGAGGACGCCTGCGGCGCCAACCAGTCTTACGCCCGGGAGCATAACGTCTCCCTGGAAGTAACCAGAGCGCCTGATATCCAGTTAATGACAGACCCGCACCGGCTGAGACAGGTCCTGGACAATTTCATCAGTAACGCCTGTAAATTCAGCCCGACGGGCTCGACTATCACCCTCAGTACCAGCCGGGAATCGGAAGAAAAAGCCCGCATCATCGTTTCGAACCCCGGCGATGGCGTTCCCGAATATTTCGTGCCCCGGCTTTTCCAGCGTTTTGCTCAGGCGGAGTCTGGCTCCAGGCAGGCCAAGGCAGGCACTGGCCTGGGGCTGGCTATTTGCCGGGAGCTGGCCCACCTGATGAATGGCGAGGTTGGTTACTATTACCAGGCGGGTGCCCATTTCTGGATCGAACTGCCTGTCGACACACGCAAACAAGGCGACAAACCCGATGAAAACGCCTGAACAACCACCAGAAGAGTCTCAGCGCTTGTCCGCTCTGCGAGCCAGCAATTTACTGGACACACCACCGGAAGAGCGCTTTGATCGCATCACTCATCTCGCGGCCCAACTCTTTGATGTCCCCATTGCTCTTGTCTCGCTGGTCGACAAAGACCGACAATGGTTCAAGTCCTGCTATGGTTTGGGCGTCAGGGAAACAGGCCGGGATATCTCGTTCTGCGGACACGCAATTCTGAATCCACAGACGCTCGTGGTCGAAAATGCAATGGATGATGAGCGCTTCGCCGACAACCCCCTGGTGGCAGACGAGCCGGGAATTTGTTTCTATGCCGGAGCCCCACTGGTGGATCAATCCGGCTATCGCCTGGGCACTCTGTGCCTGATTGACCGCAAGCCGAGAAGGTTTTCCGAAGAAGACGAGGAGAATCTGCGCAATCTCGCTGACATGGTCGAGCGGGAACTCCAGCTTCATGAGCTGGGCGAATATTATGATGAGCGGGCACGGGCCCTGAATATCCTGAATGAAATCGCTCTGGACACCCACGGCAAGGAGACCGATCGCATTGAACGTGCTCTGGTAACCGCCACCCAGTTTCTGAACATGGATACGGCAATTGTCAGCAGCATCACTAGCCAGGCCTACACCATTCGCTGGCATTACGAGCGGCTGGGCAACAGCCTGGAAAACGGCATGACGTTGCCACTGAACAAAACCTATTGTTCCTTGTTACTGGCAAAAAACGAAATGTTGGCCATCAGCCATATGGGTCGAAGCCGATACAAGGATCAAACCTGTTACACAGAGCTCGGCCTGGAAAGTTATCTCGCCGCGCCTATCTGGATCAATAAAGAAATCGTCGGCACCCTCAACTTTTCCTCAGCAACCCCGAGAAAGCCCGGCTTCACCGAAATCGACAAGATGTTCGTCAACCTGCTGGCCAGCTGGATAACCGACGTTATACAACAACAGCAACAAACAGAAACTCTGGAGAAACTGGTCACCCATGCGCCCGGCATGCTCTACCAGTATCGCCTCTGGCCGGACGGAAACAGCACTTTTCCTTATACCAGCCCCGGCATCCAGCGAATCTATGGTGTTACCGCAGCAGAAGCTCAAGAAAGCGCAAGCCAGGCCTTCAACGCCATTCATCCGGATGATCTTGAAGGCGTGGCGGAATCCATCAGGGTGTCCGCCGATACACTCACTTTCTGGCATCGTCAGTACCGGGTTCGAGCTGAAGACGACCACTGGCGATGGGTAGAAGGACAGGCGAATCCGGAAAAACTTCCGGACGGCAGTATTCTGTGGCATGGCTATATTGTCGATATCGACGAACGTCACAAAGCCGAGCAAATGAAAAACGAATTTATTTCCACCGTCAGCCACGAATTGCGCACACCCCTTACCTCGATCGCAGGTTCGCTGGAACTGGTCATCGGGGGCGCGACCGGCCCGTTGGCGGAAAGAGCGGAACAGATGCTCAGCATTGCCCGGCGCAACGCTAACCAGTTGAGAGTATTGATTGACGACCTGCTGGATATTGAAAAACTGACCAGCGGCAAAATGCCCATCCATAGCAGCAGCCAACCTTTGACAGAAACCGTGGAGGCCGCCTTAGAGGAAATCCAGCCTTACGCCACGCCCAGAGGTATTACCATAGAACTGGAAAACCGGGCACCGGATTTAGACGCACACTTTGACCCGATCCGAATGAAACAGGCCCTGGCTAATCTGCTCTCCAATGCAGTGAAATTTTCACCCGAGGGCGAAGCTGTCCGGTTGCGAGTTAAAATCCGCGATAAGCATCTGGTGGTAGAAGTGGAAGACCATGGTTCTGGCATACCGGAGGAATTCCGCACTCGTATTTTCCAGAAATTCGCCCAGGCGGACAGCTCTTCAGCTCGCAGCAAGGAAGGCACCGGTCTGGGTCTGGCTATTACCAGGGAATTAGTGCGCGCAATGGAAGGTGACGTGGGGTTTGAGTCAGAGGAAGGAAAAGGATCGGTTTTCTGGATAGCCCTGCCGCTCTAAGAGTAGCCCGCCCCCCCACACACAAAAGCCGGCGCACGAAGCGCCGGCTTTTGTGGCTTCTGAAGCTCATTGCCGGTCAGGCATTCTTCAGCATCTCCCGCACCACGTAGTGCAGAATACCGCCGTTCTTGAAGTACACCGCCTCGTTGGCGGTATCTATCCTTGACTTCAGTTCACAGCTCTCGGTGGAACCGTCCTTGTATTTCACCGTCATGGTCAGGGTCTGACCCGGCTGGATATCGCCCGAGAGCCCTTCGATGCTGATGGTTTCCTCACCGGTCAGTTTCAGGCTCTTGCGGTCCGTGCCTTCCTGGAACTGCAGGGGCATTACGCCCATGCCGATCAGGTTGGAACGGTGGATCCGCTCGTAGGACTCGGCTACTACGGCTCTTACACCCAGCAGGCGGGTGCCCTTGGCGGCCCAGTCGCGGCTGGAGCCGGTGCCGTATTCCTTACCAGCAATCACGACCAGCGATGTGCCCTGCTCCTGATACTTCATGGCGGCATCGTAGATGGCCATTTGCTCGCCGGTGGGCACAAACTTGGTGAAACCGCCTTCCACGCCATCGAGCATCTCGTTCTTGATGCGCACGTTGGCGAAGGTGCCGCGCATCATCACCTCGTGGTTGCCCCGGCGCGAGCCATAGGAGTTGAAGTCTTTCGGGTCCACGCCCTGCTCCTGCAGGTACTTACCCGCCGGGGTGTCCGGCTTGAAGGAGCCGGCCGGGGAGATGTGGTCGGTGGTTACCGAATCGCCCAGCATGGCCAGAATGTTGGCATCCTTCACATCTTCAATGGCGTCCGGCTCTTCCCTCAGCCCTTCAAAAAATGGCGGATGCTGAATGTAGGTGGACTTGTCACTCCACTCGTACACCTTGCTGTCCGGTACCTTAAGGGACTTCCAGGTTTCATCACCTTCAAAGACCTCACCGTATTCCTTATGGAACATCTCGGTCTTCACCTTCTCGACAGCCAAGGCGATTTCACTCTGGCTCGGCCATAAATCCTGCAGGTAAACCGGGTTGCCGTCTTTGTCTTCACCCAGCGCATCCTTGGTCAGATCTACCCGGACATTACCGGCCAATGCGTAGGCCACCACCAGCGGAGGTGAAGCCAACCAGTTGGTTTTTACCAGTGGGTGCACCCGGCCTTCAAAGTTACGGTTACCGGAAAGCACCGAGGCAACGGTCATATCCCCATCGGTAATGGCCTTTTCGACCGCCTCAGGCAGTGGGCCGGAGTTACCGATGCAAGTGGTGCAGCCGTAGCCCACCAGGTTGAAACCCAGTTCGTTCAGGTCATCCTGAAGCCCGGCGACTTTCAGATAATCAGTGACTACCTTGGAGCCCGGTGCCAGTGAAGTTTTTACCCAGGGCTTGGTGGCCAGGCCTTTCTCGACGGCTTTCTTCGCAATCAGGCCGGCAGCCATCATCACACTGGGGTTGGAGGTGTTGGTACAGGAGGTAATCGCGGCGATAACGACCGCCCCCGGATCCAGGCGGGTTTTCTCACCTTTCATGTCCAGGGGCTGGCTGGACGGGTGCTCAAAGTAAGCGTCTTCCGCGCCTACAGCGGTACCGCCACCTTCCGACTCCAGCTTTTCCTGCCCGTTTGTCGGTGAACCTTCAGCCGTTTCCATCAGCAGCTCGAAGGAATCCTTCATGTTTTTCAGCGCCACCCGGTCCTGCGGACGTTTCGGGCCGGCCAGGCTGGCTTCCACTTCGCCCATGTCCAGTTCCAGGGTGTCGGTGTAGGCCGGCTCATGGCCCGGTTCACGCCACAGACCCTGGGCCTTGGCATAGGCTTCCACCAGTTCCAGCTGCTCTTCCTCACGGCCGGTCAGGCGCATGTAGTCAATCGTTTGCTCATCCACCGGGAAGAAGCCACAGGTGGCACCGTATTCCGGGGCCATGTTGGCGATGGTGGCCCGGTCGGCCACGGGCATGTCTTTCAGGCCGTCGCCGTAGAATTCGACGAATTTGCCGACCACGCCTTTCTTGCGCAGCATTTCCACCACGGTCAGTACCAGATCGGTGGCGGTAATGCCTTCACGCAATTTACCGGTGATCTTGAAGCCCACCACTTCCGGAATCAGCATGGACACCGGCTGGCCCAGCATGGCGGCTTCCGCCTCGATACCGCCCACGCCCCAGCCGAGGATGCCCAGGCCGTTGATCATGGTGGTGTGGGAATCGGTACCCACCAGGGTGTCCGGGTAGGCGACGGTTTTGCCGTCAATGTCTTTCTGCCAGACGGTCTTGCCCAGGTACTCCAGGTTCACCTGGTGGCAGATGCCGGTACCCGGCGGCACCACGCGGAAATTATCGAAGGCCTGCTGGCCCCAGCGCAGGAACTCGTAACGTTCCTGGTTACGCTCCATTTCGATATCGACGTTGTCCTTGAAGGACTTGGGCGTGCCGTATTCATCCACCATCACCGAGTGGTCGATCACCAGGTCCACCGGCGACAGCGGGTTGATCATGGCCGGGTCTTTGCCGGCCGCTTCAACCGCTTCGCGCATGGCGGCCAGATCCACCACACCGGGTACACCGGTGAAGTCCTGCATCAGCACCCGGGCCGGGCGGAACTGGATTTCGGTGTCGGAGTGGCGGTTCTTCAGCCACTGCGCCATGGCGTCGATGTGGGAGCGATCAACGGTGGCGTCGTCTTCGTTGCGCAGCAGGTTTTCTGTCAGCACTTTCAGGGAAAATGGCAGGCGATCCAGATCGCCCAGCGACTCCGCGGCTTTCGGCAGGCTATAATAGTGATAGGTTTTGCCACCCGCGCTCAGGGTAGAGAGGGTGTTCAGGCTGTCTTTACTCATTCGGGTAGTCGACATGCGATGCCTCCTCTTGGGAAATCTACTTTAACTATTGCATCGAATAATGAGACTTCAACTCAAGATTGGTGAATGTCCGTCATTCCTCAGATAAATGGCCGGGGCTGTTGGTAGGGATATTCCCTCGTTGACACCAACCTCCCCCTCAATGATGCTTGTCCGCATTTTGAATAAACCTTATAAATCGCAGGTTAGCAATTGATCCAGGAACTCCCCAAGAGCCTGCAAGGCCTTCTGAACGATGACGCGCTGGTGTTGTTCCGTACCACAGCCGAGTTGTCGTTCAATGCCATTATCATTACCGACGCCAGGCACGAGATCGTCTACGCCAACCCTGCGTTCTGCAATATGACCGGCTATTCTGCCGAGGAACTGGACGGGGAAAACCCGAAAATCCTGCAAGGCCCGATGACAGAGCAGGCCGTCATCGACAGGCTTCGGCGTGATCTGGAGGAGCGTGGCTTTTTTTCCGGTTCCACCATCAATTATCGCAAGAACGGTCGTCCCTATCTGGTGGAGTGGAGTATTACCGTCGTCAATGATGACGCCGGTAATCCACGCTTCTATATCTCCATCCAGAAAGATATCACCCAGTTACATGCGGTAGAATCCACCGGCAACCTGTTCGCCAAAGCCATCGATGCGGCCTACGACGGCATTTTTATTACCAATGCAGACGGGATTATCGAGTTTGCCAACCAGGGCTTCGAAATTATTACCGGCTATACACCGACTGAAGTGATTGGTCGTGACCCATCAGTGCTGAAATCCGGCCAGCATGACAAAACATTCTATAGGGGTTTGTGGCGTCACCTGAATGAAGGACTGCCTTTCCGTGCCATGGTGGTCAATCGCCACAAGAATGGCCATGAAATTCACTGCCAGCAGACCATTACCCCGGTCAAGAATGCCAGCGGAGAGATTACTCATTTTATAAGCATTATCAAAGACCTGAGTGACCGTGTGTTTGCTGAGCTGAAACTCCGTGAACAGGCATCCCACGACTCTCTTACCGGCCTGTTAAACCGCCGGGCCGGGGAAATCGACCTCGATGTGGTGCTTATCCAGGCCCAGGAAAAAGACGCGCCTTTCAGTCTTCTGATGCTCGACATCGATGACTTCAAAGCCGTCAACGACACCCATGGCCACCCCCGGGGCGACGACATTATCAAAACAGTTGCCGACATACTGATGGAGCAAACCCGGAAGACGGACAAGTGCATCCGCTGGGGAGGGGAAGAATTTATTGTTATTCTGCCCTTCTGCGATCACAAAAAAGCCAAGGATATTGCCGAAAAGATCCGTGAAACACTGGCAGGCGTAAGGTTCAGCAATATCGGCCAGGTTACCCTCTCTGTTGGAGTTACCGAGTCCAGAACCGATGACACTCCCGCCAGCATTCTCGAGCGAGTGGACCAACGGTTATACGCCGCAAAAAAGGCCGGAAAGAACCGGTTAACCGCAGACTGACAGGTTTCACTTCTTGCTTTCACTGAATGATTTTTTCGTCATCGGGCCAACGCCCGATAAACTGGTCACCGGCCAGTATGACGCTTCAATGGTCATCCTCTCCCTGGCTATTGCCATCGGAGCTTCCTACATGGCTCTGGTTCTTGCCGCTGCCGCCCGGCGCAGCAGCACCCGCTTCATGGAAAGACTGCATCTGATCAGTGGCGCCACGTCTCTGGGGTTCGGCATCTGGTCCATGCATTTTATCGGCATGCTGGCTTTCGAAATGCCCACTCATGTGCAGTATCACCCGGGCATTACCGCGCTTTCAGTGGTGCCGAGTCTGCTGGCCTCCTGGGTGACACTCAGCCTTCTGGCCCGCAATGAGCTGAACACCACGCGCCTGATTGGTGGCGGCATTACCGTAGGCGCGGGCATTGGTGCCATGCATTATCTGGGCATGGCCGCTATGCAGATTGGTCCGGCGCTGAGATACGATCCGGAGCTGTTCATCCTGTCTATTCTGGTGGCCACCGTTATGGGCACCCTGGCATTGTGGATCAGCTTCGGACTACGCCACCAGGACAGGTTACGTGGTTACAAGCGCCGCCTGCTGGCCGGCATGGTGATGGGGCTCGCGATTGCCTCCATGCACTATACAGGCATGGAGGCCGCGCGCTTCATCGGCGAATCTGGCCCCGATTTCATGCCCGGAAGCAACCGCCATATCTTTCTTGCCCTGGCCATCGCCTTTGTCACCGTATTTTTGAGCCTGCTGGCAGCCGGCGTAAATGCCGTGGCCCGTTACCGGGCACTGATGCGCCGAAGCCAGGAATCCGCAAGCGAACTGCAGACCATTGTCGAAGCCGCAGTAGACGGCATTGTCAAAATTTCAGAGCGTGGCGTCATCCTGTCGTTTAACAACTCGGCGGAGGGCATTTTCGGTTACGACGCAGAGGAAGTGCTTGGCAAAAATGTCAAAATGCTCATGCCCAACCCCCACCAGGATGCCCACGATGGATACCTTGCGCACTACCTGAAAACCGGTGAGCGAAAAATTATTGGTACCGGCCGTGAAGTCTGGGCCCTACACAAAAACGGCCATCACTTTCCTATCCGGTTGGCCATTGGCGAGTCCAAATTAGGCGGCAAAAGCACATTTGTCGGGTTCATCACAGACATCTCCCAGAGACACCGAATGGAAACCGACCTTCTTCGGGCGAAAGAAGATGCAGAACAGGCAACGGAGGCGAAAAGTGCCTTTCTGGCCAACATGAGCCATGAAATTCGGACTCCGATGAATGCCATTATCGGCTTCACGGACCTCGCGCTCGACTCGCCATTGAGTGAGACCCAGGCCAAGCACCTGGGTATCGTCAAAAACTCGGCCCGTTCCCTGCTTACACTGCTCAACGACATTCTGGACACGGCCAAGCTTGATGGAGGCCACACCGAGCTGGAAGAGCGGGACTTTTCTCTGCACGCCGTTTGTGAGCAGATTGTCGCCAGCCAGTCTTTGCAAGCCAGCCGGAAAAACCTGTACCTGAAACTGGACTATCAGGCCGGGGACTACTTCTGCGGTGATCCCTTAAGGATTCAGCAAGTGGTACTGAACCTGGTCAGCAATGCGGTGAAGTTTACTCGCGAGGGTGGGGTTACTTTACAGGTACAGCAACCTGCACCGACAAAAATTATCATCCTGGTAAAAGACACCGGCATCGGCATTTCACCGGACCGTATTGATAAGATTTTTGAGCCCTTTACCCAGGCTGATTCCAGCACCACCCGGCGCTTCGGCGGCACCGGCCTGGGCACCACCATTGCGCGCCAGCTGACCGAATTGATGGGCGGCCAGATCACTGCCAGTAGTACCCCGGGACAGGGCAGCACCTTCCGTGTGAGCCTGCCATTACAGCCAGGCAAATCAGTGGACGACACCCAGCAGGCAGAGCAGGAAATCGAATTACCGCCACTGTCCATTCTGATAGCTGACGATGTGGTACAGAACCTGGAATTATTCAGTGCTTTATTGGGCAAGCGAGGCCACAGGGTGATCACCGCCAGCAATGGTAAAGAGGCGCTGGCAAAATTCAGCGAATACAGGTTCGACATTGTGCTGATGGACGTGCAGATGCCGGAGCTCAACGGCCACGAGGCATCAAAAGCCATTCGTCGGCTCGAAAGGCAACGGCAACAGGCGCCCACACCCGTTATTGCCCTGACCGCGAGCGTACTGGAGGCAGACCGTAGAGAGGCGCTTGAGGCAAAAATGGACGGCTTTGCCATTAAACCGATCAACCTGCTGGAACTGAGCACCGAAATTGCCCGCTTGATAGGTCAGGAAAACCCGCACCGGGTGTCTCTGCCGGCGGGAAAACCCGATGCTCTTTCAGAGGATGTGCTCGATTTCAGGCTGGTGGCTCAGCTCTGGCCCGACACGAACGTTTATCACCGTAGAGCCGAACAGTTCTTGCAGGCACCAGCCAATCAACCCGACACGCTGAAGCATCAGCCGAACCCCGCCGCCGCCATCCATCGCATAAGAGGCATCGCCGGCAACCTCGGGTTCCGGCAATTGACGGCCACCCTGACAGAGCTTGAGGCAGCGCTTAAAAAACAACGGCCCGTCGGTGATCCGCTATGGCAGAAGCTGGCTCAACAGTTTCAGGCAGCCTCTGACTGCCTGGCAGCTCAACCGACAGGTTTGGACACAGCAACAGACAATACAGGCCCGACGCCCGTGCTTGAGACGGCCAGCCTGAACGCCTTGATCGAGCAATTACACCATGGCGAAATTCCCGAACAGCAGTTTGCCAGAATGAAACCCGCCCTGCCTGCGGACTGCGCCAATGCCATTGAGCAAGCGCTGGACAACTTCGAATCGGACAAGGCCGCAAAACTGTTATCCGCCTATCGAGATACCCTGAAGGAGGCATGATGCTCACCGCTATTAAAACTCTGCTGTTGGTAGACGACGAACCAGCCAACCTTCAGGTTCTGCGTAACATCCTTTCCGGGCACTACCGACTCCTGTTTGCCAAAAACGGCGAGCGGGCACTTGAGCTGGCACATGCCGAAAAACCGGACCTGATCCTGCTGGATGTGATGATGCCGGGGCAATCCGGCTACGAAGTATGTCAGGCTCTGAAGAACAGCAGCACGACTGAAAACATCCCGGTTATTTTCGTTACCGCGCTCTCAGACGTTGATGACGAGGCGCGCGGCTTTGAACTGGGGGCTGTTGACTACCTGACGAAACCGGTCAGCGCGCCCATCGTCCGCGCTCGTGTTCGCAACCATCTTTCCCTGGTTCGGATTGATGAACTGACAGCAACACGACTGGCAGTCGTCCAGCGCCTCGGCCGGGCAGCGGAATACAAAGATAACGAAACCGGCCTGCACGTTATTCGCATGAGCCACTTCTCTGAACTGATCGCACGGCAAGCTGGCATGCATGAGGCCTGGTCAGAGACTCTGCTGCATGCTGCGCCCATGCACGACGTTGGTAAGATTGGTATCCCCGACGCAATCCTGCAGAAGCCTGGGAAACTGGACGCTGACGAGTGGACCGCCATGCAGAAACACGCGGAAATCGGTGCCGAAATTATAGGAGAAGATGGCTCAAACTTACTTAACATGGCCCGGGAGGTGGCTCTTTGCCATCATGAAAAATGGGACGGCAGCGGTTACCCGCGGGGTCTGAAGGGAGAAGATATTCCGGTAGCCGCACGCATTGTGGCCCTCGCTGACGTGTTTGATGCGCTAACCAGCGAACGCCCCTACAAAAAAGCCTGGCCGGTTGACCAGGCGACAGATCTTATTCGCCAACAGAGTGGCAAGCACTTCGATCCCACTCTGGTTGAAGCGTTCTTCCGTTGCCTGCCAGCGATTCTTGAGGTCAAGGACCGCTGGCAGGAAAGGGCTGCCTAACAGACCATATTCGGATTCGCTTCAACTTCCTGGATCAACCCATCCAGCAGATCAAGCACTTCCCCTGAGGACGATTTCAGCGTTTCTACCAGCTCATTTGATTGTTTGGTGTAACGCTCCGGATCAATACGCTTGTTGTTAAAGTCCTGAGCTAACTTGAACAATTCACGGCCCACCCGGTGCACTTGCGGGTGCACTTGATTGATAAGACGGTCCGAATTCTTGAGCTGATGCAGGCCTTTCGCTTTTTCACTGGTCAGGAACTTGCCAAGGCGGCACTGGGTATGATCTTTCACTTCATCTTCGGTGATCGAACGCTCATGGAAGATAGCGAAACGGATCAGTTTGTCTACCCATACCACGTGGTCACGCTTGGCGCTGGCCAGGACCAGGCATGGCGTAATCAACCGGACGTTGCCGAAGATATTTTCAGTATCTTTACGCAGCGGTGCCAGAGCGCCCATCAGGTCTTTGAAAATATTGGCCAGCGCATCGGAATCTTCCGAGTTGGAACTGACCTGTTCCGCCATATCGTGAGCCACCTGACTCTGTTCTTCCGCCGCCGAGGCAATGGAGGTTGCCTGATCGAAGTTCTGGTTGGCGGAATCACGGGATTTATGAATCACTTCAGACACCCGCTCGCGGCTTTCCCCGGAGGTCTGTACCGCCGTGACCGACTTGCCCAGCCGTTCCTGCACGCTTTCGGAACCGGTAATAATTTCAGTAACAATGCCATTGATTTCCTGCGCGGCGTCGGCACTGCGAGCCGCCAGCTGGCGCACTTCATCGGCCACAACGGCGAAACCGCGACCGGCCTCACCCGCTCGTGCCGCCTCAATGGCTGCGTTCAGCGCCAACAGGTTAGTCTGATCGGAAATCTCGTTTACCGTATTGGTAAGCGACTCGATACTCTTGGTCTGTTCGGCCAGCGAGCGCATTTCCTCATTGGCCTGGGTCAGGGCGATGTCGACTTCAGCCAACCGGGCTTCCATCTCATCCAGCGCGGAGCTGGACTCTTCTGTAAAATTATTAACATTTGATGCCTGCTCAAGAACGCTCTGACCCAGGCTCCCCACTTCCGAAGCACTGGCCGACATTTCTTCAATTGCCGCGGAAAGAGCCTGGATATTCGCCACCAGATTATGAATTCGACCTTCAAATTCCAGGGCATTCTGGCCCAGATCGGAAATATGCCGGGACACATCCACCGCGCCGTTGGCCACAGCCAGCTCTTCATCGGCCCACTCATCCAGGTACTGAGCCAGAGGAACCAGCCAGTCCGGCGTATTTTTGCGGTTATGACCATCCAGGACTTCCTGAATCATCTTTTTTGCTTTCTTCTCGGACAGGAACATTGACACACTCTCATCAGCGCTATGCGCCGGGGTCTGTTAAATTATTGATTGATACATATCTATAATAACGGCAGACCACCAGTATACTTGAAGACCTGAATCAAATTCTGGCCTCAAACACACTACACTTCATTACGACTTTTCAAACGATCAACCAGTCCCGCGACATCACCAATCTGCTCTTCCAGATGACGAATGGAATTCTGGGCTTCGTGCATGAGTTTTGTTGCGCTCTCCCCCAGATCATTGATATTGACAATCCGGCTGGAAATCTCTGAAGAAGCCTGATGTTGCTGTTCGGCGGCCGACGCTGTGCCATCACAGGCCTGCGAAATACGGTCGATAAAGGTCACCAGTTCAGACAGCGTGCTTTCCGAATTGGCAGCGTCTTCAACGGTTTTCTGAGCATAGCTGTCACAGCGCTCCATGGAGCTCGTGGCTTTCGATACCACATCACGGAAATGGCCCAGAGTGGAATTGATCTGCTCTGTGGTGCTCTGGGTTCTCAAAGCCAGACTGCGCACTTCATCGGCCACCACGGCAAAGCCCCGGCCAGCTTCACCGGCACGCGCTGCCTCTATAGACGCGTTCAGTGCCAGCAGGTTGGTCTGCTCGGTAATTTCCCCAATAACAGTGAGCGCCTCGGCCACCCCTTTACTGGCTTCAGTGAGCTCGCCAACCCGGCGGGAAGCTTCCGTCAGCTCTGTAGACAGGGCATCCATACTGTTACGGGTTTCCCGGGTAATAGCCTGGCCACTGGAGACACGGTCGTGGGCAAGGCGCACCTGTTCGAGCATCTCCGAAGCATTGCTGGACACTTCACTGGAGGTAGCAGACATTTCCTCACTGGCCGAAGCAATGGTATCGGTTGCCGTGGTTTGTTCCTGAACCGCCGAGCTGGCCTGGGAACTGCGGGAAGTGGTGCTCTCAACGTCAGCTCTCAGCTTGCCGATCAGGTCATCCATGCGTTTAACAACCGCATCCAGCTCGGCGGCCTGTGAAGTAATAACCAGATCAATACTGCCGATATCATCGTTCCGTCCGGTGAAGATTCGTTCGGCGACGGTGTCGTCAATGATTTTCCGGGCTCGGCTTACGCAAGCCCTGAAAGGCGCGGTCACGCTCATAATCACACCGACGGCGACAGCCAACGACACCAGCCAGGCTGCCAATGCGGCGAACGCCGAACCAGCAAACCACTGTACCGCTGAACTGGCCGTCAGAATGACCACCATGGCGAGCATCAGCTTTGCAGACAGAGACAGGCCCCTGGGCAGGCTGGCCGGCTCCACCGGGCCTTTCTTTGGCTGGCTTGCGCTCAGTTTGGCATAGAGCTTCTCTGCCCTCTCCTCGGCTTCTGGCTCCAGCCGGGTACGAACAGATTGCAACTCGACCAGTTCGCCTTTCTTGTCGGTGACCGGAATGGCGTAGGCGCGAACCCAGTAATGGTCCCCGTTTTTACAACGGTTTTTGACCGCTCCCAACCAGGCTTCCCCGGCTTTCAGTCGGCGCCACATCTCCTCATAGGCCGCACGCGGCATGTGGGGATGGCGAATAATATTATGAGGCTGACCCAGCAGTTCGTCCCTGGAGAACCCGCTGATCTCCACAAACTCATCATTGATATGAGTTATTTGCCCTTTCGGGTTGGTGGTGGAAAGAATGTTAGCCGCTTTACCGACTGCAACTTCGCGATTCGTTACTGGTTCATTGATGCGCACTCAGTGCTCCTGAAAACAGACATGCTTAATGGTTATTAGGCTATTACGCATGAACCTGAGCAATGGCTCACGCCAAAACCGTACACAGTAACGATATATTTCGCTCCGCCCAGTTGATGCAGATCAACGATTCGGCACTGTTATGCGTCACTCGCCAAAACGCACCAATGCAGGGCGCAAATATGTCAATTACTGCAAAATCTTCAATCGTAATGCCGGTTTCAGTAGTCAGAGATAATCCTGTCGCCCATTTCATCCGTAAGAGCGTTCTGTGTCTGTAATCAGGAAATACATTTGTGCCCCATCGCGACCTGTTAGTAACGGATCATGAAAGTCAGCGTCTTGAAGACCTCTATTCGCTGGACATTCTGGACACGCCTCCGGAGGAGCGTTTTGACCGCATCACCCGGCTCGCCCGGTCGGTTTTCAACACGCCTGTGGCGCTGGTCAGCCTTCTGGACAGCGACCGGCAGTGGTTCAAATCCAACCAGGGGCTGGATGCGTCTGAAACGCCCCGCTGCGTTGCCATTTGCGACCATGCCATCAGGGAAAGCTCCCACTTGGTCATCACCGATCTGGCCAGAGATGAACGCTTTGCCCACAACCCGCTGGTTACTGAAGACCCCCATCTTCGTTTTTACGCCGGCGCTGTGCTGCGCAGCTCCAACGGCCGGCCAGTAGGCACGTTTTGTGTTATCGACTATGTGCCCCGGGAACTGAACGACCAGCAACTGGCGGTGCTGCTGGACATGGCTGAGATAGCCGAGCGGGAGCTGAATGAAGGCCACCGACTGAAAATCTGGCGTAATTCCTTATTCGAACAGGCTCTGTACAAACCGGATGGTCTGCCCGGTGAAAAACTGTTTACCGATCGAAGCCAGAAAACCCTCGAAAATGTCTCGAGCGCAGCCATCATTGTGGTGGGCATCAATGAATATGGCCTGTCGATTCTGGAACTGCCCGGCGACCAACAGGCGCTGCTTGACAGGGAACTGGCACGGCGGGTTGCTTCACTCATCAAATCAGCCGCACACGTAGGCACATTGGGTAATGGCCGATACGCCGCGTTAATGGTGCTGGACGACAAGGAAAGCCTGAAAACCGCGAGCCGTCAGCGTAAACGCTACCTCGGTGCCAGAGCCTTGCAGAAAGAATTCGCAGCACCGTTACAGCTGGATGGTCGACGGGTATACCCCACCGTGGGCGTAAGCATGTTCCCGGATAATGCCCAAACCGTGGACCAGTTGCTGATCAAAGCCGAACTGGCCCGGCCGAGGCAAATGACCAGCGCCACACGGGCCATAGGTTTCTACGATTCTGACAAAGAAGCACAGCTGCAACGTTCGATGCTGATTGAAACCCGCCTGCGCGAAGCCATTGCTGAAAACCGGCTAAGGATGAATTACCAACCCCAGTTTGATCTGGCCACCGGCCGCATTTCCGGGCTGGAAGCGCTGGTACGCTGGCATGATGCAGACCTGGGTGAAGTATCACCTGCCGATTTCATTCCCATTGCCGAAAGTACGGACATCATCCGCGACCTGACCGACTGGGTACTGGCGGCCGTGTGCCACCAGCATGCCCGATGGCGTGAACAGGGTATTGCCGATGGCCTTACTGTGTCGGTCAATCTCAGCGCTGATGACCTCCTGCGCCCGAACTTTTTCCAGTGGCTGCAGGCGCTGCTGGACCACACCGGCACCCCGGCCAGCGCCCTGATACTGGAAATTACCGAGGGTAGCCTGATCGACAACGTGGAGCTGGCCGCCGAGCATATTCGTGAAGCCAAAGGTCTGGGTCTGTCAGTACATATTGATGATTTTGGCACCGGCTACTCGTCTTTGAGTCAGCTTCACCGGCTGCCGCTGGATGCCCTGAAAGTCGATCGCAGTTTCGTCAACGAAATTGGCAAGCACACGACAGGTGAAATGGTCACTACAGCCATTATCAGCCTGGCCAAGAGTTTGCGGCTTTCCGTTATCGCCGAAGGCATTGAAACCGAAGCTCAACTGGAAGCACTACGAAAACTCGGTTGCGATAGTGTGCAGGGGTTTTTACTGTCCCGTCCTCTGGAAATATCAGCGGTAGACTCGCTTCTTGGACAAAAACCGGTAGGATTCAGGGGATAGAACAAAACCTCATGAAATAAAGCAGGCGCACCCAATTGAACACCAGCAATTTTTTCCGGAATGTCAGTGCCCTGGAAGCTCTGCGTCCACACATTCAGGAAATCTGCCGCGCCAGTGTCGAAAACCATACGGACATTCGGGCCTGGGTGGCTGGCTGTGCCTCGGGCGAGCAGGCCTACGTCCTTGCCATCCTGTTTGACGAAGCCCTGGCCGGTGAAGAACACCCGCCGGCTATTCAGGTGTTCGCTTCCGATATCGATGAACAGGCCCTGGCCATTGCCCGGCGAGGCCAGTACCCGGCAACGGCCGTGGAAGATCTGTCCAGGGAACGTGTAGAGCATTACTTCCTGCCTTCCGGGCAAGGTTACGAGGTGGGCAAGCGGCTGCGGGACAGTGTGGCTTTCGCCCGCCATGATTTGGTGAAGGACGCGCCTTTTCTGCGCATGGATCTGGTTATCTGCCGGAACCTGCTGCAGCATTTTGATGCCCGGCAGCAGGAAAACGCACTGAAACGCTTCCACTTCTCCCTGAAAAAACAGGGCCTGTTATTGCTGGGCGATCATGACAATGGTCGCGACTCAGACAAGCTGTTTTTGCCGCTGGATTACCACGAAGCACTGTTCCGAAAACGCAGCGAACCTGTTTCATCCGACAGACCTTTTATCGCTCCGCCGGCCACCCGCCTCAACACTCCGCATTCCAGAGACGCTGAAGCCCTCGCCTTCAGCGAAGAGCTGGAGGCAACCAACGAAGACCTTCGAGCAGTCAATGAAGAATTGATGGGGTTGAACGAGGAGCTGAACATCAAGTCTGCCGAAATTCAGGCGCTGAATGACGAATACACCCATGTTTACGATGCTCTGGACTTCCCCGTTCTGGTCTTCGACTCCGGCTATCATTTGCGACGCTTCAATGCCGCAGCCGCCCGGCAGTTCGATCTGGGGTTGTCTGCGCTTGAACAACCCGTCACTCGCCTGACCCTGCCGGAAGAACTGCAGATTCTGGGCAAAGAGTTGGCGCAGGCCTCTGAGCAGGGTGAGCCTTCCGAGCAGTTGATAGTTTACGGCGACCGTCAGTTGCAGATGGTGATCACACCGGGACTCGACAGCCACCGACATGCAGAGCTACTGGTGGTCAGCCTTGTCGACATCACAGCTTACAAGGAAGCAGAGCGACAACTGCACATCTCGGCGAAAGTGTTTGAGCAGGCCGGCGAGGCCATTGTGGTCACCGACAGCGACACTATCATCCGTTCAGTCAATCAGGCCTTCACCCGGATCACAGGCTATTCGCAAGAGGAGGCCACAGGCACCAAAGTCGGTGACCTGCTGCGCTCCGGTAACAACTCCGAAGAACTTTACCAGACAATGTGGGACAGCCTGGAAGCCAGCAACTTCTGGCAGGGAGAACTCCTGAATCAGCGCAAAAACGGCGAGCTGTTTACGGAGTGGCTAACCATCAACCGCATCCGGGAAGATGCCGGTGATCATTTCGTGGCCGTTTTCTCCGACATCTCCCCACTAAAAGAATCCCAGGAGAAGGCCGAATATCTGGCCACTCACGACGCCCTGACCGGGCTGCCCAACCGTTCACTGTTCCAGGATCGTCTGGAACTGGCCATCGCTCATGCCCGCCGTCATGGTGGCGTTACTGCCTTGATGTTTCTGGATCTGGATAACTTCAAGAACATTAACGACACCCTGGGGCACGATGTTGGCGATGAATTACTGATCCAGATTGCAAATCGTTTGTCGGCCCAGATGCGCGAGATGGATACAGTGGCTCGTCTGGGTGGCGATGAGTTCACCATAGTGCTGTCCGAAACCGGCTTTACCGGCGCTGAACAGGTTGCCGCCCG
>Ga0075106_1000142_pt1 | contig 40346 bp, 41 predicted proteins | sample AntDeeMetag02WF4_FD_69796 | JGI IMG/M metagenome (GOLD analysis project Ga0075106, IMG submission 69796) | Saline lake microbial communities from Deep Lake, Antarctica - Antarctic Deep Lake Metagenome 02WF4 | ecosystem: Environmental > Aquatic > Non-marine Saline and Alkaline > Saline | place... | reverse complement strand
TTTCGGAACAGTTCGTCCCGGAGATCGTCTTCGACTGCGGCGATCACCGCTGCTCGTTCGTCTGCTGACAGCGGCTCGAAGAAGTGATCGCCGAACATCCGGAGCCACGTTTCGAGTCCGTCCGCTCCCTCGAGCGCCGTCGGTCGGTCGAACAATGTCGCGTACCGTACTTCGTACCCGTGGTCCTCCAAGCGCGATGCGTATTCACCGATGCTCGGGAAGTACCACGGGTGGTCGACGTCGTACCCCCGGTTGCGGAGTTCGCTCCGAACGGAGTCGGTGAGGCGCTCGACGTTTCCGGCCCCACCAAGTTCCGCGACGAATCTTCCGTCCGGTTCGAGCGCGTCCGCGACTGACTCGAGAACCGCGTCCTGATCGTCGATCCAATGCAACGCCGCGTTTGAGAACACGGCGTCGAACGAGTCGTCGATGGCGAACGTCCGCGCGTCGGCACAGATAAACTCGCAGTCGGGATACGTCGATCTTGCTTCTGCGACCATCTCCATGGACTGATCCAGTCCGACGACCGTCGCGCCGCTGGCCCGAATCTCGGCCGTCAGGTGACCCGTTCCACACCCTAGATCGAGGATCCGCTCGTCCTCGGTCGGATCGAGCAATTCGAGCAGGTCTTCACCGTACTCATAGACGAAGGAGTGTGAGCCGTCGTACCGGTTCGTATCCCACGTGTTCGAGGTCTGCCTGTTGTCGGATCCAGTCATACAGTGACGTAGTACTCGAAGCCAAGCCGTGAAGGTTACGCCCAGTGAACGGTCGGACGCTCGCGGAAGTGGACCGATTTCCGGGTACCAGCACGGAGTTATCGATCGGGGCGTCTCCGGTGAGTACCGGTCGTGGGTTTGATAATGTCTGGCAGAGACACGGACGATATGAAGCTCGGTTTCCGATGCAGCGAGGGGAGCGACAACTTTCAGAATGCACTTCAAGAGGTCATCTACGCGGAGGAACAGGGGCTTGATTCGGCGTGGGTCGCGGAACACCACGGCTGGGATATCATCTGGCCCTCTTCTCACATGGCCTTGGCGGGGCTGGCAACTCGTACCGAGTCAATCGAACTGGGAACCAGCGTGACGCTTCTGCCACAGGCGAACCCCGTTCGGTTAGCCGGCGAAGTGAACCTCCTCGACCAGATCTCAGAGGGACGGTTCAATCTCGGCGTCGGCGTCGGCTGGCGCGAATCCGAGATGGAGAACCTCGGCTACGACTTCGAGGAACGCGGGGCGCGGATGACGGATCACCTGAAGGCGATGAACGCGCTCTGGGAGGACGACGTCGCGACGTACGACGGGGAGTTCGTCTCGTTCGAGGAGTTCGAACTGACACCAGAGCCGGTCCAAGATCCGCACCCGCCGGTCTGGGTCGGTGGCGGGGTCGAACAGGCGCTCAAGCGAGCGGCCTATCTCGGTGATTCGTGGTTCCCGGTGTGGCTGGACACGATTGAGGAACTAGAACCAATGTACGAGAAGTTCGACGGGAACGTTCGCGAGGCGGGCGATGACCCGTCGGAACGCGGCCGTCCGATCCTCCGCGTCGCCTGGGTCGACGAGGATCCCGACGTCGCTCGCGAGCGGCTCCAGGAATTCTTCGACCGACTCGTCCAGAACTATCGCGACCGGAACGCCATGATTCCGGCGGCGATGCAGGAGGCGGTCAACGGTGACTTCGAGGAATTCGCCGACGGCCGGCTCATCTACGGCGACCCCGAGGAGTGCGTCGACCGAATCGAGGAGTTCGAGGACCGGTTAGGGATCGATCACATGGTGTTGAAACTCTACAACCCGGGCGTCGATCACGAACAGATGATGGAGTTCATCGAACTCCTCGGCGAGGGGGTCATTCCACACCTTGGGGAGTGACCCCGTCAAAAGTCGCCTCCACCCTCGCCTCAGTGCGTCGGGGAGTACGCGTGAGTGGGGATCACACCGTCTCGAAGTACCGAACATACCTACTCGATCCTGATCGCCACGACCGGTTGACGGCTGTTGAGGAGGATGGACTGGGTGACGCTCCCGAATATCGCTTTGCCGACCGGTGAGCGCTTTCGCCCTCCGACGATGAGGTATCTGGTGTCGTTCTCGTCCGCGTACCGAACGATTTCGTCGGACGCATCACCGACGAGCCCGACCGCGTCGGCACCGGCGTTCGCGTTCTCGATCGCCTCCTCGGCGACCGACGCTGCGATCTCCCGGACGCGATCGAGATCAATTGCCTCACCGGTCTCGCTTACGTTCTCCCCTTCCATTTCGACGAACTTAGACCGGCTCAACACGTGAACGACGTGAACCGAGTCGTCGAACGCGTTCGCGAGGGTGACTGCTTCTTCGACTACACGACTCGCGTGAGAGGACCGATCTACCGCTGCTACGATGGTCATGGACAGTTATTCTCATGTGAATACATTACTGTTTCCCCCATACCGGAAGCGATGGCGATTGTACGTATCGATGTGGAACCCCTTCGCGTTACGTCGTCGAGGACAACTCGCGAAGGGGGGTAAGGACGGTGTGTTCGACGATCGTCAGGCCGTATCCGTTCCGCGGAATTGCTGATACTGCGCTTTCGCGATCGGACCGAAGATAATCGCGACGGTTGCGATGACCATGAGTAACGAGATCGGGTGTTGAACGAAGATCAAGTACGAACCGTCAGATATCTGTAGCGATCGGTGTAGGTTCGTTTCGGCAACGGGCCCTAAAACAACTCCGAGGACGAGCGCAATGATGGAGTACTCGTATTTCACCATGTAGTATCCCAGGATTCCAAAGAGAACCACCGTGATGATGTCGAGCATCGTCTCTCGTATCGCAAACCCACCGAAAATAGCGAGTGGAATGATGATCGGAATGATGTAATCGGTGTTGATCTTGGTCAAGTACCCGGCGTACGAGATCACCGCGAGACCGAGCAACGCGATAATGAGGTTACCGACGAGAAGCGCGACGAAAAAACTGTAGGTCGTTACCGCTTCCTGGGTGAACAGGGTCGGACCGGGCCGGAATCCGTGCATCAACAGCGCACCGAGGAGGACAGCGGTCGTCCCGCTCCCCGGAATCCCGAAGGAGAGCGTCGGAATTAGCGATCCGGCAACCGTGGCGCTGTTCGCGGCCTCGGCCGAAATAACGCCGCGCTCGTTCCCCTCACCGAACGAATCCGGGTCGTCGTCGTCGCGCATCGCTTCGCCGTACGCCACGAAATTCGAGACCGACGCTCCTGCACCGGGTATCGCACCGATCCCGAGGCCGATCAGCGAGGATTTGAGGACGGTTATCGGCCGCCTCACTACCCCGCTAATCCCGTCTCGACGACTCCCGGTCACCTCGGACTCGTCCTCCGAAATCTCCCCCTCCCTGCTGGCCAATTTGAACATCTCGGTAATCGCGAACAGTCCGATCAGAACGGGGACGAAATTGATTCCGTCGAAGAGCATCCTAATTCCCAGATCGTATCTGACAGCACCCCCGACTTCGGAAAGGCCGACGGTGGAAACGAGGAGACCGAACGCGCCCATCATGAACCCCTTCGCCATCGACCCGCGAGCGATGACCGTGATCATCGAAAGTCCGAGCACCGCCACCATGAAGTACTCGGGCGAGCCGAAGCTCAACAAGATGTTCGTCAGGAACGGCGATATCGCGATGAGTATGACGATCGCGATGAGTCCGCCGATCGCAGACGCGATCGCCGATAGCGTGAGCGCGTTGACCGCGAGACCTTGCTTCGAAAGCGGATAGCCGTCGAGCGTCGTCGCTGCTGCGGCTGCCGTCCCGGGCGTGTTGATCAGGATCGCCGCGATACTTCCGCCGTACATGCCGCCCAGATACATGCTCACGAAGAATATAATAGCGAGACCGCCGTCCATCTGTATACTCAACGGAAGCAGGATAGCGATACCGATCGCTGCACCGATACCTGGGATGGCTCCCAGTATAGTTCCCAGCGCGATGCCCAGGATGACCCAAATGATCGCCGGGAAGCTCAACACGATCGTCGCCGCCTCGAGTAGCGATCCGAGAGTACTCATACCAGGATCCCCCCGGTCGCGACTGCAATCATTCCTTCATTTATCGGAATTCGGAAGATCGTTACGAACACGTACGTGATAATCAGCCCGAGGAGCCCCATCGCGATCACGGAATACCACGGGTGATCGAACCAGTACATATATACAGCAATGAACAGCGGAGTGACCAGGAGGAAGCCGACTGCCAATCCGAGAGTAGCGTAAACGATCGTCAAGACCCCGGTAAAGAGTCCCCCGTGAATGCCGAATTTCCCTGTTTTCGGTTCCTCCGATTCGGTCTCTATGGTGTCCTCTTCATCTTGATCGACTCCCATCAGGCCGCCGTCCGACTCGTCACTGGGGAAGAGTAGTTCCTCGACTCTCGACGGCAAGAAGTTGCGTGCCAGCAGTAGACCCGATAGGCCCGCAGTCGCTGCCGACGCTAGTTGCGGAAGGCGCTGTGATGCGGTACCGAACGACTGTGCCTGGTACAGCATGAGACTGGAGAGCACGAAAATGATCCCCACTAGTATTGACTCCTCATATACACTAACTGATGTGAGACTTTTTCTGAATTTTTTAATCATTCTTGATGGTTGGAAGAAAATTCTGTGGCGGTTCTGCCTCCCTATCGTTCTGCCTACTGATTTATTTCCTCCCGGTAATCCTCGACGGACGAGACCTCCTCGATCGCCTCCGCAATTCTCTCAGGACCTTCGCTCCACTGTTCCGTCCACCACTCTCGATCCTTGAATTCGATAAAGTTCCCGGTCTCATCGGACCACTCCTGGATTTCATCGGACGTGAGGACCGTCTCGAGCGCCGACTCCCACTCATCGATGGTGTCTTCGTCCGTGTCCGGCGGGAACAGTAGTCCGCGACTGAAATCACCGTACGGAATTTCATACCCTTCCTCTTCCATCGTCGGCAAGTCCGGGAAGTTGGGACTCCCTTCGGAGGAGGTAGCGACGATGGGCTTGAGTAGATCGTCTGAGACGAACTGTTCCAACGTCGTCTCAGTCGGATTTCCGGACGGGATCTCCTCCGATGCGTTCGCCTGGGCTACTCCCCCGGAACTATCGTATGCCACATACGACTCCCATTCCACCCCGTGCAGATCCTTCATGAGCATCGCGAGTAGCCACTGCCCTTCGCCGACGGCTAAACCGCCAAAATCGGTGTACTCCCCCTCTTGGTACTTTTCAATGAGATCGTCGTAATTTTCAACGTCACTATCCGGATGCGCGGATATGACGAACCCGGTCCTGGCGAACGAGCCGGCCTCTTTGAGTTCCGTATGGTCGAACCCGAGGAGATCCGGTCGCAAGAACGTCATGGAGGGGGGACCGTTCATGAAACAGACGGTCGATCCGTCCGGATCGGCATCGTAGACCTCATTTAATCCATTGACAACCCCCGATCCGGTGACGTTGTCCACTTCGATGCTCACGTCCAGTTCGTCACCGAGTTCCGGTGCGAGTGCTCTCGTATAGATGTCGGTTCCGCCGCCTTCTCCGTACGGAACGACAGCTCGGACGTTGTCTCCGTCATCGGTTCCGAGCAAGCCCGAACATCCAGCGAGTCCGACCATACTTCCTGCACCTGCGTACTGTAACACCCTGCGACGGCTATGCCTGTAATTGGCTGCCATGATGTGCTAGTTAACCAGGACTATGATAAATGTTTTGGAGGTCTATTTTCCCAGACCAATCGTCACCCTCGTCTCGGGGCGACCGTGAACCGAGCGAGGAATCGTGGCACCGGTCCCGAGAGACCCCACTGCTGTCTCGAGGCGTGGACTATGGATCAGTGTGGCCCGTCCGAATGACGGAATCACTCGCCGTCGATCACGTTCGACGCGCGGAGCCGCTGGATCTCCTCCCGAGAGAGTCCGAGCATCTCGGCGAGAACTTTCTCCGTATGCTCGCCGAGCTTCGGTGGCCCGGAGCGCAACTCTCGTTCCGTCTCCGAGAGGTGGATCGGGTGGCCGTGGAGGAGAACCTCGCCGACAGTCTCGTCTTCGTACTCCATAACGTAGTCCCGAGCCTCTGCCTGAGGGTGCTCGACCACGTCGCTCACGTTGTTGAGGGGACCACACGGGAAGCCGTAATGTTTGCAGATTTCCATCACCTCCTCGACAGTCAGCTGCTTCAGCTTCGGTCGGATGACGGCCATGAGCTCGTCGTAATTCTCTTGACGAAGCTGCTGCGTATCGTACTCGAGGATCGATTCGTCCTCGATGACTTCGGTAACAAAGGTTTCCCAGCCGCCGCCCAGGATACTCAGCACGACCTGTCCGTCTTTCACATCGAACAGTTCGTAGGGAACGCCGGTCTGATGGCGAGTCCCGAGCGGTTCCGGATCCTGACCGGTGATCCCGTACATCGTGATGTACTCCTCCATGAACGAGACGATCGTCCCGAAGAGATTGGACTCGACGTGTTGGCCGTCGCCGGTCCGGTCCCGCTGGTGGAGCGCCGCGAGGATCGCGATCGTCAGGTAGAGTCCCGCACCGATATCACCGATCGCCTGTCCGACTTTCACCGGTTCACCGCCCTCGGGACCGGTGACGCTCATGATCCCACCTTCCGCCTGCATCACCAAATCCACGCCCTTTTCGTTCTTCTTCGGACCCTTCTCCCCGTATCCCTTGATCGATCCGTAGATCAGTTCCGGATTGACCTCCGTCAGCAGGTACTCGTGGCCAAGTCCGAACCGCTCCATCACCCCAGTACTGTAGTTCTCGACGAGGACGTCGGCGTCGGCGATCAGTTCCTCTGCGATCCGTCGACCCTCTTCGTCCTTCAGATTGAGCGTGATACTCTTCTTGTTCCGGTTCCTGGCGATGAAGTTCACGCCCATCCCGTTCTGCTCGGGATGGCTTCCACGAGACGTGTCACCCACACCCGGCCGTTCGACCTTGATTATTTCTGCCCCCAGTTCGCCGAGAATCTGGGTACACCACGGGCCGGCTCTCACGCGGCTGAAATCGATGACGGTCAGATCGTCTAGTGCGGCAGTTGCCATGGAGTGACACACTTCTCGAGAAACCTTTAATCCACCGGATAGGTGACCTGTCGTCCAGATAGACGAGCCGTCTCCCTACAACAGCTTTCGTGCCGCAGCGCACTCTCGGAGCGTCTCTAGGGCGTGATCGCCGCTCATCGGTCGAACGACGACTTCCGACGCGCCCGCTTCGGCGAGGTCCGCGAGCTCGCTCGCGACGGTTTCAGCGTCTCCGACGAGCGGGTACTCTGACTCGACATCCCAACCGCGGTAACCCGATCGGAGGAGATCAGTCGCGACGTCGCGTGCGTAATCGCCGTCTTTCAGCACCAGTGCGTCCCGGCGGACTATGATCTCGTCTCCGCCCTCGCTCTCGAACCATTCGTGCTTCGTTTCGATCGCGTCGATCGTTTCCGTCGGAACCGTCACCCACGCGTTGCCGAGACGGCCCGCCCGGCGGACCGCGGGTTCGGCGCTCCCACCGATGCAGACCCGCTCGGGCGTCGCGTCCGGATTGATCGAGACGTCATCCAGTGAGTAGTAGTCGCCGTCGACCGATACCGAGTCTTCGCTCAGTAGGGCCTCGACGATTCGGAGCGACTCGACGAACCGGGGGACACGTTCCGCCATCGGGACGTCGAACGCTTCGAACGCGGCGTCGTTATAGCCGAGCGCACACCACAGATCGAACCGGTCGGCGAACGCCGCGAGCGTTCCGCACCGTTCAGCCAGGTGGATCGGATGGTGAAGCGGGAGCAAGAAGAGAGGCGCGACCCTATCGACCGCCTCTGTGAGGCGAGCAAGGGCGGGAACGTTCTGCAGGTACGCGTGATCCGCCACTGCGTGGTGGTCGCCAGCCTGGACGTAGTCGAATCCGACCGCGGACGCGGTCCGGGCGCGTTCGAGGAGATCGCTCGCGTGCGAATCGACGGAACGGTTGGCGGGCACCGCCGAGTTGATGGAGTATCCGAGGCGCATACTTGGCAATTGAGAGCTACTGGCTTCCATCTTTCGGCACCAAAAGCGGGCGTTCGCGCCGTCGCTCGAGTGAATCGGCGGCCGTAGGAAGTTCGAGTCGGTGGCCGGTCGACGCCGTGGCCGGAGGCCGTTCAAATCGTCGAACGGACCGACCACCGCAAGCTAGTTAGTAGCACACGAGGAATCGGTGGGCATGCGAGTACTCGTAACGGGAGGTCACGGATTCATCGGCGCGCACGTCCTGCGGGAACTGATCGCCGACGGCCACGAGGTGGGCTGTCTCGACGTCTCGAAACCGTCGCCGGTCGTCGCACCGGTCGCAGACGACGTCACGTTCGTCGAGGGTGACGTCACCGACCCGGTGGACGTCTACGATGCCGTCGCGAGCCTCGACCCCGATCGAATCGTCCACCTCGCCGGACTACTCGGGCACGCCTCGCAGTCGTCTCCCCGAGCTGCCGTCGAGGTCAACGTCGGGGGGACCTTCAACGTCCTCGAGGCCGCAGACACTCTGGGAGTCGATCGCGTCGTCGCCGCCTCGAGTGCAGCGGTCTACGGTGAGGCCGGTGACGACGTCGACCGACTCGACGAGATCGTCTCCCGGCAACCGACGACCATGTACGGGCTGACGAAACTGGTCGTCGAACACGTCGGTCCGATCTACCGCGAGCAACGCGGCGTTCAGTTCGCGGCCCTGGAGCCGGTTCACGGGCTCGGACCCGGACGACAGCGCGGCAATCTCCAGGACGACTGCATCGTAAAGGCCGCCGTCGCGGGTGAACGGATCCCGGTTCCCGCCCGGTCGCGACCGGTTGAGATCGTCTACGTCGAAGACGAGGCGCGGGCGTTCGTCGACGCGACCCTCGCGGCCGACCTGCCCAGCGATCGATACCTCGTCGGCAGTGGCGAACGGATGAGCCTCGAGTCGTTCGTCGAGGTCGTCCGAGATCACGTCCCAGACGCAATGTTCGAACTCGAGGCCGTGGAGAGCGCAGATCAGTTGTCCGGGTTGCCCCCGAGCGAGACGACGCGAATCCGCGACGAACTCGGCTGGACCCCCGAGTATACGATCTCGGAGGCTGTCGGCGCGTACGTCTCGTGGTTGCGCGAGAACCCGGACGCGTGGTCGTTTGATCGCAACGCGGTTCCGTGGACTACCGCGTAGACCAACGTCGCTCGCGCCCTGTCCGCAATCGTCGAGATGGGGTCCGCGGACGCCACTTAACGAGTCGTGGAGGAACCCATTCACACCACGAAAGAATTTATCACACGTTCGATGGAACTGTGAGTATGGTTCGAGTGCCATACGTGACCAAAGAGGACCTTTCGGAGGAAGATCGCGACCTGTTACGCTCGTTTCGAGCGGACACGCCCGAGGAGTATCGTCACCTGTTATCGACCGAAGAGCGGAATGTGTACCGGACACTCGCACACGTCCCGGAGTCGCTGGAGCAGTTCCGGGCGTTCGGAGGAACGCTCAGAGAGGAACTCGATCTGGATCCGCGCGAGCGGGAACTGGTGATCTTGACCGCCGCGAGCGCGTTGCGATCGGCCTACGAGTGGCACCAGCACGTCCGGATCGGTCTCGCCGAGGGACTCTCCCGGCAGGAGATCCTCGCGATCAGCAACCGGAACTACGAGGCGTTCGAAGATTTCGAGCGCACACTCGTCGAGTACGTCGATAGCTACATCACCGGAAGCGTTGACGATGAGACGTACGACGCGCTTGCAGCGTGCATTGACGAATCGAAGGTCGTCGGTATCGGTCTCCTCGCAGGGATATACCTCGTCATTTCCCGGCAGATGGACGCGCTTGAGGTCGAGACCGAGGAACCGTTCGTCGGCTGGGACCTGGAGAACCTGTAACCATGGTGGACGATTTCAGCGATAAGACGGTCATCGTCACCGGCGCGGCGAGGGGCATCGGCCGCGGGATCGCCGAAAAACTCGGTGGGGCGGGAGCGTCTGTCGTGATCGCAGACGTCAGAGAGACGAAAATGCGTGAGACAGCCTCCGAACTGCGCGAAGATGGCGTGACCGTCGAAACAGTTAGCTGCGACGTCACGTCGAAAGCGGACGCGGAGCGGCTAGCCGAGCGGACAGTCGATCGATTCGGTGGGATCGACGCCCTCGTGAACAACGCCGGCATCGGCTCGCGCGGATCGTTCGAGGAGTTAGACCACGAGGCGTGGCAGCAAGTACTCGATGTCAACCTCACCGGCGTGTTCAACTGCTCGAAGGCCGTCGTCCCCGAGATGATCGATCAAGACGGCGGATCGATCGTGAACATTTCCTCGATGGCCGGTCAAAATATCAGCTATCACGGTGCGGCCAACTACACGGCCTCAAAGTGGGGCGTGATCGGGCTGACGAAACACATGGCGTGGGACCTCGGCGAATACGATATCCGAGTCACCGCGGTCTGTCCGGGGTCGACGCTCACGCCGCTCACGGAAGCAGGAACGAGCGAGGAGGAACGAGCCGCGACGACGGAAAAGATCGCGATGGATCGATGGGCGTCTCCCGAAGACCACGCGGCGGCGGTCGCGTACCTCGTTTCGGACGCGAGTTCGTACGTCACCGGTACCGTCCTCGAGGTCGACGGCGGAAAGCAGCTGAGCGTTCGAAACGAAATCTGAGCGCTCGAGCACCGATTCCGTCGGGACGGTCGCGAAAGCGGCAATGGCGAGCAGATCAGGGGGTTAATGTGATGTCTGATAGATAGACACAAGCGATGTTACCGTCCGTCGTTCGCCGACTCGATCCGCTCACCCAGCGGGCGAAACACGCTCTAAACGACAGTCGGAGTCAAATCGTCCTCGCCGTCGCCGCCGGTTGGTTCATCTCGCTCGGCGTCCGAATGGTCTACCCGGTGTTGTTGCCACACATCCGGGCCGCCTACGGGCTCGATCTCACTATCGCGGGGTTCCTGCTGACCGTTCTATGGGCCGCATACGCGCTTGGTCAACTCCCCGGTGGAATCGTCTCCGATCGAATCGGCGAACGGATTACGCTCGTGGTCAGTACGCTCGTCGCGGGCCTCACGCTCCTACTAGTCGTCGGTGCCGGCTCCGCAATCGTCGTGTTCGCGGCGACCGCGCTGTTCGGCTTCGGGACTGCCCTCTACGGCGTCGCCCGATTTACAATCATCTCGAAAACGTATCCGGACAACGGTGGTGCCGCGATCGGCGTCACGCTCGCGGCTGGTGACCTCGGGAACGCAGTCCTACCGGTAGTAGCGAGCGTCGTCGCGACCGTGTTCGTCTGGCAGCTCGGATTCGCCTTCGTCGTTCCGCTGTTCGCGTTCGTTTCGGTCGGTCTGTGGTTCGTCGTCCCGAAACAGGACGCTGATGCGGACGACTCCGGGATGGTGCTCTCCCGCGAGACGGCGCGATACGTCGTCTCCGAACTCCGGAGACCTCCCATCGTCGTCGTGACGCTCATACTAGTTCTCGGATTCAGCCTCGCGCTGACGCTCACGGGCTTCTATCCGACGTACCTGATCGAAGAAAAGGGACTCTCGCCGGCGGTCGCCGCGGCCCTGTTCAGCCTCTATTTCGCACTCGGTGTCTTCGTTAAACCGTTAGCTGGATCGGCCTACGACCGGTTCGGAATCCGGCGGACGCTCCCGGTGATTTTCGTCTTGGCGATCGTGGCACTCCTGTCGCTGTCCGTCGTCGAGTCGCTGTGGTCGCTCGTCTTGGTCACAGTTCTGTTGAGCAGTCTGCTCGGCAACATCGCGATTACGATGCCGTACCTGACGGACCTGCTCCCCGAAGAGATCCAGGGGACCGGCCTCGGTCTCTTGCGAACCACGTATATGCTCTTCGCCGCGGCCAGTCCGCCTCTCTTCGGGATACTCGCGGATCACGGCTACTTCGATGAGGGGTTCGTCCTGCTGGCTGCGGTCGCCGGCGCGATGGCACTGCTCGCGCTCTTGCTCCCGCGTCAGTGATTCTGACGGGGAAGTCCACTGGACGACAGTGCCGGAGTCGGAAGTTCTATTAGACCGACAGTTGTTGCATAGTAGCATGGCAACGCAACCAGCCAACCATCGGTCGTCCGAAGCCGAGCTGGCGTCGTTCGTTTCGGCACTATCGTCCGATGACTGTCCGACGGAGGAAATCCGCCTCGCGGAGCGGTGTTTCGTGGATACGGTCGGCGTGACGCTCGCGGGCGCCGCAGACGACGCCGGAACGACGGTCGCCGCCAGTGTCGGTCGAACCTCGGCATCGGACGGCGTTCGGCTCATCGGCCACGGCGAGCGCGCATCGGAGACGGACGCAGCCCTCGTTAACGGGACGGCCGGTCACGGACTCGATTTCGACGACGTCTCGAGCGGTATGCAGGGCCATCCGAGCGTGACGATGGTTCCGGCGCTGCTCGCCGTCGGTCAGGCTGAATCCGTCACCGGACGAGATCTACTGACGGCGTTTATCGCCGGATTCGAAACACAGTGTTACCTCTCGGGACCGATCAATCCGGATCACTACGAGGAGGGGTGGCACGCGACCGCGACCCTCGGAACGTTCGGGGCGACGGCGGCGGTGGCGAACCTGCTCGGATTGGACGAGCGGAAGACTCGCCACGCGCTGAGTATCGCCGCCTCGCTCCCAGCCGGACTTAAACGGAATTTCGGAACGACGACGAAACCGATCCACGCCGGCGCCGCCGCCCGGTCGGGCGTGACCGCCGCGCGAGCGGCCGCGGAGGGAGCGACCGGGGACGCCGACGCGATCGACGGCGAGAAGGGATTCTTCGACCTCTATAGCGGTCCCGACGGGGCCGAGTACGGTGAGCGATACGCGCTCGATGAGCGGTGGGCGATCCGCGAGAAGGGTGTCGGCGTCAAGAAGTACCCGTGTTGTTACTTCACCCACACGGGAATCGCGTCCGCCGAGATCCTTACGGACGAACACGACATCAGTCCCGGAGACGTCGAGGCCGTCGAAATCGTCCTCTCCCAGGGAGCCGCCGACGCCTTGCACCACGTCGATCCCGACACTGGACTGGAAGGGAAGTTCTCGATCCAGTATGCGGTCGCCAGCGCGATCGCCCGGGATCGGGTCGGCCTCGCCGCCTTCGACGACAAAAACGTCGACGACGAGCCGGTGCAAGCGGTCAGGAAGCGAGTCACGGCAGTGGTCGATTCCGACCTACGGTACGGTTCCCACCGCTCTACCGTTACCATCGAGACGACTGACGGGAACACGTACACGAACGTGCTCGAGGAGCCACCGGGGACCCACGGGAATCCTCTTTCCGACGAGGAACTGCGGGAGAAGTTCCACATGTGCGCCGAGAGAGCGTTCGACCGAAATCGAGCTGAGGAGATCTACAAGCGACTCGACGATCTCCGTACCGAATCAGACGTCGCAGAGCTCGTCCGCACGATGTGATACCGGAATCGCATGTCGGATTCCGCTGGCTGAGCCCCTATCAGAGCCGTTCGGTGACCGCGGCGACCATTTTTTCCGTCGAACTCGAGCCGCCTTGATCGGGCGTGAGCGCGTTCCCGTCCCCGTACACATCGTCGACCGCTGTTCTGAGTCGCCTCGCGGCCGACCCGCATTCGAGGTAGTCCAACAGCATCGCTCCCGACAGAAGCGTTGCGGTCGGATTGATCGCCGATTCGCCGACTAGATCGGGTGCCGTTCCGTGAACCGGTTCGAAGTAGGCGCTGGTCCGGCCGTAACACCCGCTGGGAGCGAGGCCGAGTCCTCCAATGGTACCGGCGGCGACGTCCGAGAGAATGTCACCGGCGAGGTTCGGGGCGACGAGTACGTCGAAGCGATCGGGATCGGTGACCAGCGACTGACCGACCGCATCGGCGTGAACGTGCTCGTACCGAACCGATGACTCCGCCGCGACGGCTTCCACCGTCTCCTCGAACAGCCCGTCGGTTTCGGGGAGGACGTTGGATTTCGTCGCACAGGTCACTCGTGGTGCAGTTCCATCTCCGCTCTCCCCGGCCCGTCGTTCGGCCAGATCGCAGGCGAATCCCGCGAGCCACCGCACCTGCGACCCCGTGATCGGCCGAATCGCGTACCGTCCGCGATCCGCCACCGGAGCGAAATCCACGGCGAGCGAATCCGCGAGCGACTCGTGGCCGTCCAGTTCCTCGAGGTCGCCTTCGATCCCGGCGTAAAGCCCTTCGAGATTCTGTCTGACGATCACGTAGTCGATCGGTTCGGTTCGTTCGAGTGGCGCGGCCGCGCCCTCGAGCGAGCGCACTGGCCGAACGTTAGCCGGCAGTCCGCCGTCGAGTTCGTAGCGGAGGTAGCGCAGGATCGGAACGTGGGTGTCGGACGCCGCACCGAAGAGGATTGCATCGGCGTCGTCGACGCGGTCCCGGAGCGGGTTCGGGACGGTGCCGCTCTCGAGGTCGTCGACGAACCGATTGATCGACGGTGTCTCGAACGCCAGGGACGGAGCGATCGACTCGAGCAGGTCGACCGTCGGCCGGACTGCTTCGGGTGCCGCACCGTCGCCGCCGAATACGCAAACCGTGTCTGCCATGGTTCACCCACATCATCCGGCCGAATTAAATTTCCGCCCGACTCGAACGATCGATTGGTCCTCCCCTCGCCCGGATCACTCGTCGACCGGTCGACGACGGACCCCCTCGGCGGTGTAGGTCTGCCCACTCACATAGCTGGCGCCCGGCGAGACCAGAAAGCAGGCGAGATCCGCGATCTCGTCGGGGTGGCCGAGCGATCTGTCCACCTTGTCGCGATCGATTCGGTCGGCGGTGACGCCCCGGTTTTCCTCGACGCCGGGGGTCGCGACGAGGCCCGGCCGGAGGCAGTTGACGCGGACGTCTTTTTCGCCCCACTCAAGCGCCAGCGAGCGCGTGAGCGCCTCGATACCGGCCTTCGACGCCGCGTAGTGGGCGCTCTCGGCGGCACCGTCGCGGCCGATGACGCTGCTCATCGTCACCACGCGACCGACGTCCGCGGCCGCGATTGCCTCGGCGAACGCGTGACAGCACCGATAGGTCCCGTCGAGGTTGATGTCGACGATCGTTCGCCAGGCGTTCTCGCTCAGTTCCGTGACCGGAGCATGGAAGTTCGCGCCGGCGTTGGCGATCAACATCTCGACGCTTCCGTCGCCGAACTCGGTCGCCCGTCGGACCAGCCGGTCGATGGCGTCGGTGTCGCGTACGTCGACGGGCACGTCGAGCGCGTCGCTGGCCGTTTCGGATTCAATCTCGTCGGCGACGGTGGCGAGCGTGTCGCCCGATCGCGCCGCCACGACGACGTCGGCGCCGCACTCGGCCAATCTGTAGGCGATCGCTCGCCCGAGGCCGCGACTCGCGCCGGTGACGACTGCCGTCTCGTCTTCGAAGAGGTCATCCTGATACATCGACAGCAAACGGTGTGCGGTCGAACGTCGAAAAACTATGGGTGTCGGGTATCGGCGGACTACCCGTCCGCGTCCTGTTCGCTCGCTCCGAGGACGTCGTCGATCTCGTCGGCCGTGTACCCCTGCTCGCGTAGGATCTCTTCGGTGTGCTCGCCCAGGAAAGGGGCCCGTCGCTCGACGCCGCTGTTGCTCTCGGGGAACTTGATCGGTGTACCGGCGATCGTGGCGGTCTCCCCGGTGTCGGCGTGATCGACCTCGGCGAGCATCTCGCGGGCCGAGAAGTGTTCGTCATCGAAGATGTCCCCGGCATTGTTGACCGGTCCGCAGGGAACGTCCTCGGCGAGCATCTCGAACAGTTCGTCCTTGGTGTGGCGTTTCGTCCACTCCGCGACGATCTCGCGGAGCTCGTCGGCCGCCTCGATCCGTTCGGGTTTCTCGGCGTACTCCTCGGCGAGATCGGGTCGGTCCATGTGATCGCACAGTGCCCGCCACTGATCGGCCGACGGCGCAGCGATGACGACGTAGCCATCGCCGGTCTCGAACCTATCGAACGGAAACAGCAACGGGTGGGTGTTCCCTTGGGGTCCGGGTACCTCGCCGGTGAACGAGTGCTGGTGGACGATTCGCTCGCTGAGCGAAAGCACCGCGTCGACCATTCCAACATCGACATACTGCCCCTCGCCGGTTCGATCCCGCTCGCGCAACGCCGACAGCACGCCGACCACTGCAAGCGTGGCGGGGAAGATGTCGCCAACGCCGGGCCCGACCTTGGTCGGTCCTCCCTCCTCGGTGCCAGTGACGCTCATAATACCGCCCATGGCCTGCGCGATGAGATCGAACGCTGGCCGATCGGCGTACGGACTCTCCCCGCCGCGGGGATCACCGAACCCCCGAATCGAGGCGTAGACGAGACCCGAGTTGCGCTCCGAGAGCCTCTCGTAGGACAGATCGAGCCTGTCCATCGTCTCCGTCCGAAAGTTTTCGATCACGATGTCGGCGTCCTCGACGAGGTCGAGGAAGGTCTCACGGCCAGTTTCAGACTTCAGGTCGACGATGATGCTTCGCTTGTTCCGATTGACGCTATGGAAGTAGCCGCCGTAGGCCTCGTCATCCGTGAGGTGGGGCTGATTGTCCCGGGTCATGTCCCCGCGAGGCGGTTCGACCTTGACGACGTCCGCGCCGAGATCGGCGAGCAACATCGTCGCGTACGGACCGGCGAGCATCTGCGTGAGGTCGACGACGCGAACGTCGGCAAGCGGGCCGTCCGTAACGGCTGCGTTCCGGGTGGGTTGATCGCTCATAGTCAGTTCAGTCGACGCTATTCGTCCACGTAATACTCCCGTTTCTTCAGCAGGACTCGCTTGGTCGCGCCGACGACCTGATCGTCGTCCTGGTTGTATCCGCGAACTCGAAACTCCACGACGCCGCCGTCGGGTCGTTCATCTGAATCCCGCTTCGAGAGGACCTCGCTCTCGGCGTACAGCGTGTCGCCGTGGAAGACGGGGTTGCTGAACCGCACCTCGTCGTATCCGAGTTCGGTGATCGCGTTCTCAGAGATGTCTTCCGAGGCCAGTCCACAGACCATCGAGAGGTTGATCCCGCCGAAGACGATCCGTTCGCCGAACTCGCTGTCCTCCATCTGATCTTCGTTGAAGTGACCCTGTGCGGTGTTTAAGACGAGGTTCGTGATGGCCACATTGTCCATCTCCGTGACCGTCTTTCCTCGCGTGTGTTCGTAGATCTCGCCGACCTCGAAGTTCTCGTAGTAGTTGTGGTCGCTCGTTCGACCCATGGTTACGACCCCGATCCCGTTGCGTGGACGCCGTAGTCGTTCAGGCGGTCTGCGATGACGCGCTGTTGAATCTCGCTGGTTCCCTCGAAGATCTTCGTCAGGCGAGCGTCCCGCCAGTACCGCTCGAGGGGATAGTCTCGGGTATAGCCGTTTCCACCGTGGATCTGAATTCCCTCGCTGGTGACTTCCTCGGCCATTTCGCTGGCGTAGTATTTCGCCATGCACGCCTCCATATCACAGCGGTCCCCGCTCTCTTTCTGGCTCGCCACGTAGTGGGTGAGCTGACGGGCCGCCTCGATCTTCGTTGCCATCGTCGCCAGTTTGAATCTGACCGACTGGAACTCTCCGATCGGCTGATCGAACTGTTCGCGTTCCTGTGCGTACGCGAGCGAGTCCTCTAAGGCCCCCCGAGCGAGTCCAATCGCACGTGCGGCGGTGTGGATGCGCGCTGGTTCGAAGTGCTCCATGATGTGATAAAACGCCTGCCCCTCTTCGTCTCCGATGAGCTTGTCCGCGGGGATCCGAACGTCATCGAACTCGAGCGACCACGTGTCGAACCCATGGTAACCGATTTTGTTGATCCGTTCACCCGAGAGCCCGTCGAGGTCGAACGTTCCCGGCGTCTTCTCGACGATGAACGAGGAAACACCCTTGTGTCCGGGGTCGGCGTCCGGATCGGTCTTGGCGTACAGCATGATGAAGTCGGACTCCTTCGCGTAGCCGGCCCACTTTTTGTTTCCGTTTATGACGTACTCGTCGCCGTCCCGTATCGCGGCCGTACGCATTCCCGCAACGTCACTCCCTGCGTCCGGCTCGGAGATGCTCACGGAGCGGATCATCTTCCCTGCGGCGAGTTTCGGAACGTACTCCTCTTTTTGCTCCTCGGTGGCTCCGGGGAGCGAGCCGCCACGGGCGATGATGCTCGCAACGCTCATCCAGCCTCGTGAGAGTTCTTCGGTGATGACGGCGTACGCCATCGGTCCTAATCCCATACCGCCGTACTCCTCGGGGACCATGATCCCGAAGTATCCCTTCTCTCTGAGCTTCTCGACCAGTTCGTCGCTGATCTTCTCCTCGTTCGGATCCCGCTCGTTGGCCTCAGGCAGCACCTCGTTCTGGGTGAATTCGCGTGCTTCCTCGCGCAGTTCCCGAAGTTCGTCGTTGAGATAACTCATTGTGATTCAGTATGTTCTCGTTTGTTGATAAGGTTCTTTCGTTCGAACTCAATGACAAGTTCGCCGTCAGGACGTGTCCCCTTCGTCTTCCAGTGGACGATCCCCTGATGCGGCCTGGACTCGCTCTCTCGTTTGGAGACAACCTCGCTGTCGGCGTATAACGTGTCACCCGGGTAGACCTCATCGTGGAATCTGAGGCTGTCGATACCGAGGAAGGCGCCACCGGCCTCGCTCAGATCCTGGACGCTCATCCCGAAGACGACGTTGAACGCGAGGAGGTGATTGGCGACGACGCCGTCGTGACCGATGTCCTCAGCGTAGTCCGCATTGAAGTAGATGGGGTTCGCGTTGACCGTTAACGTTGAGAACAGACTGTTGTCGCCCTCGGTGATCGTCCGACCCCAGTGATGTTCGAACTCTTGGCCGACCTCGAAGTCCTCGAAGTAGTTGATCTTCTCTACTCGCTTGCGCGTCGTGTCCGTCGACGTCGGTTCGTCAGTTCCTGTCATGGCGCTACTCAATCATTCCGATCTGACGGGCTCGTTCGAGGGTGTGACGGGCGCTTCGAACCGATGCCTCGTCGATCATCTCCCCGTCGAGGCGGACGGCACCCTGGCCTTTGCCCGTGCCTTCTTCCATCGCGTTGACGACCTTTTGTGCGTGCTCGACCTGATCTTCCTCGGGTTTGTAGACCCCGTTTGCGATCTCGATTTGGCTCGGGTGGATCGCCCACTTCCCGACGAATCCGAGCGTAAATGAGCGGACGCACTCCTCGCGATACCCTTCCGGATCCGAGAAGTCCCCGTAGGGGCCGTCGATCGCGTCGAGCCCGTTCGACCGGGCCGCGACGACGATCTGATTCCGCACGTAGTGCCAGACATCGCCGGGATAGTTCCCCTCGTCACCGTGTGCGCCGATACTCTTGAGTTGGACGCCCTGCGAGGCCGAGTAGTCACCCGGGCCGAAGATCAGTGCCTCGAGTCGGTCGCCGGTAGCGGCGATTTCGTCGACGTTCTGGAGGGCTTCGGTCTCTTCGATCAGCGTCTCGATACCGATCGTGTTCTCGATCCCCTCGTTCTCCTCGATCTGGTCGAGCAGTTTCTCGACCATGTAGATATCGCCGGATCGCTTGATTTTCGGAACGATGATCGTGTCGATGTGTTCGCCGGCCCCCTCGACGACCGTTACGAGGTCGCCGTAGGCGTTGGGTGTCTCGAGGTCGTTGATTCGGATCGCGACGACCTTGTCGCTCCAGTCGAATTCGTGGATCGCGTCGACGATCTTCTCACGGGCGGCTTTCTTTTCGGATGGGGCGACGGCGTCCTCGAGATCGAGCATGACCTCGTCGGCGTCGGACTCCGCCGCCTTTTCCATCATCTTCATACTGCTTCCTGGGGTCGTCAATTCGCTTCGCCTAGTCCGCATACTTCTGAGAAGTAAGTGGAGTGCCTTATATCTTGCTTCCCTCTCTCACGAGAAGTGTTAGCACGAGGCGTTGAAAGGGCGAGCGACAGAGGGCCGCCAACAACGGTATCGGATCGAACGAACGGGACGCGAAGTCTTCGGGGACGGAAAGCCTGCAAAGGGCTACGTGACCAATATCATTAAGAGAGACCCTGTGCATCGGTAGAATGTCGCATACTAAACCCCCGATCAACCTTATCCGATCGGATGAGACCGGAGAGAACCAATGACAACAGAGATACGACGGATCGAACGAGCGATCACATGCGTCGACGACGAACGTGCGGAACTACAGACGGAACGGCAAGCGTTTCGAGAGCTACGGGAATTCCTTCGGTCGACTCAACCCGTGAGTACGACCCACAAGGGCGCTCCGGCCGCGCACACGGTCGCCCAGAGCCCCGGATCGACGGCGGGGTTCGTCGACGCGTACCGGAGGACGGTCATGGAGGTCGATCACTACGAATCGCACTACGGCGAATCTCTCGAGGAGAACGTCGCGATGGAACTCGGGTCGGAGATCGCGACCGCGATCCGAGCGAACGCCGAGCTGAACCCATTGCTCCACTGGCAGCTTCAGGTCGCCATCGCCGGGAGCCTTCGGCGTCGATCGCGGTTACTGGAGGTACTCGACGATGAACGCAATTCTCTCCGGACGGCGATCGAGGACTGTCGAACCCTCGATCGGCGACTCGAGGGCGTTCCGGAGCGTCGAATCAGTGACATGGTGTTCGACGAACTGGAGTGCCACTGGAATCGCCTGTCCGATCTCAAGGACTGCTGCGAGCAACTGATACGCTCTCGCCAGCAGTTTATCGCGGAGCGCCGAACGAGCGGCCTGGACCTCGACGATCACGTCTCCTTCAACGACTACCTCTACGGGACGTTCGAGTCGAGATTTCCAGTCCTCGAGACGGGCCTCGAACTGCTCGACCGAATTGATAATCACCGGTAGTGCCGCGGCGCTAGAGACAGCTGAGTGCGCGGGAGAGCACTCAAATCGGCTATTGAACAGCGGACGAAAGAGCGAACTCGGACCCGAGTACGTCCGTCACTGGTTCGACTCGGAGAAGGTGATGTTGAGTTCGAGTTCGTTCGACGCCCCGAGGAGCGATTCCGGGAGTTCGGTAGTCAATCGCTCTCCCTGCATTCGATGGGTCGGTCCGGAGACGCTGATCGCACCGATGACACTCTCGTTCGGTCCGATCACGGGCACACCGACGGCGTAGAGCCCCTCGATGTGTTCCTCCCGGTTTAGCGCGTATCGACGCTTCCGGATCTCCTCGAGTTGGGCCAGTAACCGCTCGCGGTCCTGAATCGTGTTCTCCGTTATCTTCGAGAGTCCCCAGTAATCGAGGACCGCCTGGCGGCGCTCCTCGGAGAGAAACGCGAGGATGGCTTTCCCCGCCGCCGTGGCGTGGAGTTGTGCACCGCCGCGTTGGCCGACGGCCGTCCGCGATTTGACCGCCCGGTCCCCTTCCGCGATATGGACATACACCGTGTGACCGTGTTCCTCGGCGACGAACTGTACTCGTTCGCCCGTCGATTCGGCGAGTTCTTCGACTACCGGTTTGGCCTCTTCGAAGCCGGGCCGTTGTCGCTTGACGAACTCGCCGAAGTTGAGAAACCGCACTCCGAGGTGGTACTGGTTGTCCTTTTTGACGACGTAGTGGTTCCGCTCGAGGGTCACGAGATGATTGTGTAACGTACTTTTCGGCAAGTCCACGTGTTCGGCGATCTCGGTGAGCGTCCCTCCGTTTATCTCCCGAAGCACATTGAGGACTCCGAGTGCGCGATCGATCGCTCGAACCGGGCCATCTTGTCTGTGTTCTGGTATCATATCAAATGGTAACCCCAGACACCCACTAAAATCTTTCCTAGCTGAATCCATTCAAACACCATTTCCGCCGTATTCCAGCGCACGAAGCGCTAAAAAGAGCGTTTGATGGCTTTTTGGCGATTTCAGTAGAGCGGGAAAGAATCTCTCCCCTCCTTCCATCCACTCATTTATAACTACTGTGCATATATTCCGTCGGGTCGCGGACGAGGACGATGCGTTGCAACTAAATTTACATCCGTATGGTCGTAAACGACGTATCGACCACTGTGGAACGGCATCGGTCGTTCCGCGTAACCCCGGTGTGGGCCGATACAATCATACCGTTGTAAAATACACTCGGAGATCGCTCATCCAGGCAGTGGTATACAACAACACATAACATACCAAATTCAGTAGAGCGGGACCAGCGTAATCGGAAAGTCCTCGTGTGTCGGCCCGGAACACGGATGTGGTGTGTCGGCTCGGAACGGAACGTGCGAAAAACGCAATCCGAAGCGGTGATTCAGCTCTGTGGAATACGACGAGGCAGGCTCCCCGCGCAGCGACGGTCCTCGTCGGACCGAGCTAGTCCTCAACCGAAAACTGACGGAGCAACGCGAACGGAGGCGTTGAGAAGCACCGGTAAGACCAGACGTGCCGTCCGTGGCCAAGGAGCGAAAATCGGACGGCCGATCGAGCGTCGGGAACCCGATTCGTCCCGGTACTCGCCGCATTACGTCGTTCCGAGATCGCCGATATCGTACTCTGCGGTGATGCGCTCGGCCGACTCAATGAGGCGCGAGAGATAGGTGTCGATTTCCTCTCCTGCGATCGGATTTCCGTGAATCGGCGCGATGTATGACGGATCGTACTCCGCCACCATCGACTCAAGGACGGCTCGGAGTCGGTCCGGGTCGACGTACCGAAGCCAGACCAGCGTTTCGTTGTGGAACGTGTAGATGTCCTCCGTTTCGATGCTCCCCTCGAACTCCGTAGACAGGAGTCCACACTCCGACGGCGAGTGGTGATTTCCGAACCCATCGGCCGTAAACAGGACTGCCGACTCGTGATCGTAAATCCACGTCGTGTGCGAACGGTCCGCAAGTGGTGGATCAATGAAACTGAACGTCCGGCCGCAGATCGTCATACTCTCGCCTATGTCGCACTTCGTCGCCTCGGGGAGCCCCTGTAACGACGGTGCGCCGGAGGATGCGATCAGTTCAACGTCATCCCACTGAGATTTGAAGCTCGAGATATTTGCCGAATGGGGGTAATCCGAGTGGGAGAGCACGAGCGCGTCGATCCCCTCGCCGTCAGTCGCTGTCTCGAGTCGCCGGGTTATCGCCGCTCGGTGGTGGAACGATCCCGAATCGATGAGAATGTAGTCGCCGCCCGCGTCGATCAGATACACCGAGACGTGTTCGTGTTTCTCGCCGAGATCGTAGCACTCGTTGATCCACTGTACGTCCGACGTCAGGGTTGTTTCGCTTGTCATTGCTGGTAGAGATCAGCCGAACGTTCCGATTCGCCCGTCCGTTCGAATCCGGCGAACGACGTCTTTCATCATGCTGAGGTGCTCAGTAGCGCCCTCTCGAATCACGTTCCCGTGCGAGGGAGCGACGATCTCCGGGTCGTGTTTCTCGATCACGAAGTCGATCTCCCGGTTGAGTTTCTCGGCGTCGACGTATTGCAACCAGAACATCACGCGGCCGTGGAACTGGAGGAGTTGTTCCCGCGTGAGTTCATGGTCGAACTCGTCGACGAAGTGCAGGCATTTCGAGCCGAGATGCGGAAAGCCCTGCCAGTCGACGGTGAACAACGTCTCAGTCGTCTGTTCGGACATCCAGAGGTGAATCGCCGAGTCGAGAAACGGTGCCTCGTGAAACTCGACCGTGTACTCGCCCAGCTCGATCGTATCCCCTTCCTCCACTAACGTCCCCGTTTCCAGATGATAGAGTTCGTGCGCTTGCCCGTACGCCGGGGCCACGAGCGTTACGTCGGGATACTCGTCCATGATCGCCATCGTATTCCCCGCGTGGGGCACGTCCGGATGCGAGACGACGAGATAATCGAGCACTCCGCCGTCGAGGATGTCGTCTATCGAGTCGAGAACTCGCTCCGTGCTGGCCGGCGAGAACGTATCGAACAGCAGTGAGCGTTCATCCTCGATCAGATAGACGCTCTGTGGGATGTGGACCTCCTCACCGGGTTCGTACCAGTCCGGCGGATCATCATCATCCATGTAATGACTGAGATCCGTAGCACACTCTTGGAGCCAGTGGATGCCTGGCACTATCTGGCGTGACATGTACCCCACAGACGGATCCCCGTCCTAATAAGTGTGGTCGTTCCGTGGTAAACCGCACGGGGAAGCGATGACGATTCTGTCGGGAATCGATCCGGCAGTCGGTGGTTCAGTCGGGGCCGGTGATGTCGAGCACCGACGGTCCCTCGCTCGAGAGTCCCTCTTCGATTGCGGGAGTCACCGCTGTCGGTTCGTCGCCGCGTCACGCGTCCGCACCGTGGCTCCTCGCGGTCGCGACGAGATCGACGGCCGGGTCGAACCTCATCGGTTCGAAGTCGTATTCGTCCCCCGCCCTTCCCAGGAGTTTGCACGTATTGTCCTTGCGGATCCGGGAGTTATTGTTAGTGGAGACGACGATGGTGACATCAACGGCGTACCGAGCAGCCGGGTAGAGCATGTGCGGATAGTACTCACGTCTCCGCGCGACTCGGTCGCTCGAATACGGTCCACCGTCTACCCGGCGGTACCAGCACTCACGTTCGTTCATCGGCCTTCTCTTCTGACTCTCTCGCTGTGGGTGCTCGGCGTTGCGAACGTCCGCAATGATGGCCACGCACAGATACCGAACGGGTAGAAATACTCGTGAGAGGCGAACATTTAATTGATGCGTGAAGGTATACCACCCATGGAGATGGACGGACGGACGGCACTCGTCACCGGAGCGAGCAAAAATATCGGACGAGCGATCGCAGTGAAACTGGCCGAACGGGGAGCAGACGTCGGCGTTGTCGCCCACACGAACCGGGAGGGGTGCGAAGAAACCGCCAGACGCGTTCGCGAGGCGGGTGGCGAGACGGCCATCGCACTTGGCGATTTAGGCGACCCCGGAGCCGTCGAGGAGATGGTGAGCGAGATCCGATCGGAACTCGGGCCGATCGACACGCTCGTGAATAACGCAACCTACAGACCGATAAAACCGCTCCTCGACTTGACCGTTGACGATATCGATCGGGCGATGAACGTGAACTTTCGCGGGACCCTTCTCACAGCCCAGCACGTCGTTCCCGACATGCTGGATCGCGGCGGCGGTTCGATAGTCAACATCATCGGTGCGATGGTGTATTTGGGCCGTCCGAATCACGCTCACTCGTACGGAACGAAGTTCGCCATTGAGGGGCTGACCAGACAGTTGGCGAGCGAGTTCGGACGAGACGGCGTCCGCGTCAATGCCGTCTCGCCTGGACTCATCGAGGTCGGCCGGGACCAAACCGACGAGTGGGAACGGACGAAGGACGCGATCCTCGAGGCGACGCCGCTCGGTCGAATCGGAACTGTCGACGAGATCGCCGACGTCTGTTCATTTGTAGCGTCCGATCGAGCGTCGTTCGTTACTGGGCAGGTACTTCACGCCAACGGTGGAACGTATCCGATCCCGAGGATATTACCGGATCGCTCGTAGACCGCGGCGGGCGATTTCACCGCCAACGCCCTCCAGACCCTCCGTCTGGCTCGATTGCGTCGCTCGAGCCGCAGCCAGACGGGTTCGAGGGGCGGTCTGTTGTCGCGTGTCCGAGCGTTGATCTGCACTCCGAATGCGCCACGCGACGATCTGCTGATAGTGAATCGGAGCGACCTCGACCGAGAGTCGATTGATTTCCCATAATCTGTCGCGTTGTGACTCAAAAACGGTTTTTCGTCCGACAGATAGAGAACACCATCAGTAGTTCCCCACCGCTTTTTATCTCTCATGTGTCTATTGTGACGCCCGGGTTTTGCGTTGCTCTCCACTCTGATCCCAGGTCGCGGTGTAGTGTATTGCGGTTCCGGTGGTATCGGAGCCTCAGAACTGATTGCTCAAAGACGGTGTGGGGACTTGTGCACGAGCAGTACCGCTCATCGGTGGTACCCCGTCAAGCGAGTCGAACAATCGATTGCGAATCGCGGTCTGAAACTGCCGTCAGCACTCGTCAGCAGGGTCCAATGCGGGGAAATACGCTGGTACCATGACGAAGGTGCGGTCGTCACGGGCCGTGAAACGCGTGACGGCCGCCGCTCGAATGTACGGCGCCCCGTGTAGGGCCACAACACGTCCTCTTCGAGCCCAGTATAGAATGTGAGATTGATATGTCTCGCGCGGACAGCAGTACCGGACTCCTCGTCTCGAGCGAAAACGCGATCATCGCCTTCGGTGATCGCGCCCACGAGACACGGCCAGTCGCGTCGCCCGGATAACTCGACGGACGGCCGCGTGCCGCGCGGAAACCACGCGGCACGCAACTCGGCCTGAACGGATTTCTCGGTCTGATCGATACGGACTACTGTGGCGTCCATCTCCCACCGCGTTTTTTTAACCACCTCGTGGATCGGTTCTCGCTCGTCAGCATCCGACTTAGCGGTTGTTCGGCATGACGTTTGATAGCTCACTTCCGCTTCCATGAGCAACCGCCGACCGCTCGGGAGTGAGTACTCGACATCGTCGAGCTCGTTGAGATACTGCTAGACGAACCCCGGTGCGTCAAACTCACCGTTCCTCAGTGATTGATTGACGGCTCCGTCGAATTTATTGCTTGTTTTCATATATGTCTTGATTCCTCCCAGATTTCTGAGTGGCAGTAACAGCTGGTTCAAGCGACTCGTCGGTAGCGAATCACTCGAGCCAGCTACAGATCGTGCGTCGCTGAACGCCGTCCCACTCGGTTAGTTCAGTCTGCGTAAGACCGTTCTTGTACGCGATTGTCGCCAAGAGCCGTTGTGTCGGCTTCGTTCCCTCCACGTTGTTGAGGGCAGCTTGCAACTCCTCACCAGCGATCTCGTTCAGATGATCCATGACACCCACCCACAGTATCTGAGTAGAAAGTTCTAATGGCTCCGATAGGCAACGATCGGTTCGGCAGAATCGGACGGGTAGATCGCTGCTCTCCAACGGCGCACACCCCCGTCAACAGTCTATTGTCGCCTCACTCGCCGCCGGGAGACGCGTCGGCCGGGTCCAGACCTGGTTCGTCGGCGACGATGTCGGCGCTGCGGGTCACGGCGGTCGCCGTCCGGCTGCCGTGGGTGTCGGTCGCCAGCAGGCCGACGCCCCCATCGCAGGCCGTTAGCAACGCATCGCGGCAACCGTCGGTACGCATGGCCGAGCGCTCCTGGCGGCTGGGGCCGGGAACAATGCGCGTCTCGGGAGCAACGTGGTGGTTCTCGATGCACTCGTACCTGCTCGGTTTGTCTTTTGTGTCGGATGGTGCCACTGACCAGGTCTTTTTTCGGATGCAGTCAACCCACGACGGTGGACTCTCACTGTGGACGGCCCCGCCGCTTGCGTCGGCAGGCCACACCGTCACCCCGTTTGTTCCCGTTCTCGTGAGTATGATCAACGCAATACGGTCGATACTGAAAGAAGCGATCAGCCTCGTTATCGCAATCATCACGTTCCCGTTGCGCGCGCTCCGTCGGTTGCTGTAGCCGACGGACGGTCCCGTCTCGGTTCCGGCACGCTCCGCGTTCGTCCGCCCGTTCGACGCCGACGGACGCCGCCGTGCTCACCGTTGACCCCGAGTTGCCCACGGCGCAATCCAACGAAGCTCGTACTGCCGAGCACGCTTGCGTCTCGCGGTCAGTGTCTACCAGAGACTCTCCTGGGGCTCCCCGACCGGAACCATCATGTGTCGGCGTGGTGCACTCTCTACCAATGAAAGCAGTCGTACTCGCCGCCGGGGAGGGGACGCGTCTCCGGCCGCTGACGGAGGACAAGCCGAAGGGAATGGTCGAGGTCGACGGCGAGCCGATCCTCACGCACTGTTTCGATCAGCTGACGGCGCTCGGTGCCGACGAGTTGATCGTCGTCGTCGGCTACCTCAAAGAGCGGATCATCGACCACTACGGCGACGAATACGAGGGCGTCCCGATTACGTATACGCACCAGCGCAACCAGCAGGGGCTGGCCCACGCACTGTTGAGCGTCGAGGCGCACATCGACGACGACTTCATGCTCATGCTTGGCGACAACGTGTTTCAGGCGAACCTCGAGGACGTCGTGCGGCGCCAGCGCGAGGACCGCGCCGATGCTGCGTTCCTGGTCGAAGAGGTCCCGTGGGACGAGGCGGATCGCTACGGGGTCTGTGATACCAACAAGTTCGGCGAGATCACGGATGTGGTCGAGAAGCCCGACGAGCCGCCGTCGAATCTGGTGATGACCGGCTTCTATACGTTTACGCCGGCGATCTTCCACGCCTGTCATCTGGTGCAGCCGTCCAATCGCGGCGAGTACGAGATCAGCGAGGCGATCGATCTGTTGATTCAGTCAGGGCGGACGATCGATGCGATCGGGCTTGAGGGCTGGCGGATCGACGTTGGGTATCCGGAGGACCGAGAAGAAGCGGAGAAGCGGTTTCAGGGAAAAATTGAGACCGCTATCGCAGAAGATGATTGATTGGCTCTTTTTACTAGTATTTTAGCTATCGCCACTGCTCGACTCGCGACCGAAGCCGTGGTCGTTACTGGTCGGCCGGCGGTTCGGTGAGCGTCATCCCCGGGCCGATTATCGCCGATTCCATCTCGGTCCCGCGGAGTTCGGCATCTGTCCCGACAACCGCTCGCTCGACTGTCCCGCTAGTGATCTCGGCGTCGGGAAGACGACACAGTCTAGGAGTTTCGCGTCGGTGAACCAGGCACCTTCTATTTCGGTCAGTTCGATCCAACTACGCCGACGGCCGCTCGACCAGGCTCTCGTACTCCCAGATCAGATCGAAATAGCGCTTCATCCCCGCAACGAATGACCCGTTTTCCGTAATCGCAGCCTGCCGGCGGTGGTTCGGCACGTCGGTCTCTTCGACGAGGAAAATCGCCTTCCCTGAATCGTAGTCCATACTTGGATCGATGAACGTCCCTCGCCAGGGGAGTACCGACTCACTAAACCGGTAGTCGATCGGGGGATATTCAGCGTCGATTCCGTCAACAATCTCCGCCTGCGCAGCCGCCTTTTCGTCCGGGAGCTGTTGCGGGTCGAGGAATAATACTGAGATCTCGATCCCCCGCTCGAGCGCGTCCGCGACCGCCGATTCAACGGCATCAAAGTAGGCGAAACTATTCGTGATGACGAAGACTTCGTCTGTCGCGTTCTGATAGAGTTGACGGGTCTCCGTCTCGCTAGGCTCGCCGACATCGACGACGTAAAACAGTTCGGCCGTCGGCGTTACGTCCTCGTCGGCCTGCTCGTACAGCGGTCTAAACTCCTCGATGAACTCTGCTTTCAGTCCATCAACCTCGGTGCAGTATGCCTCATACTGCTGGCGCCGGTTTTCCTTTGCACGTTCGAGGATCGTCTCCGGCGTCTTCGGTTGGTACTGCTTTGGCCGCCCGGGAATCACTTTGATGAAGCCGTACTCGGCCAGCGAATCGAGGACGCCGTATACTCGCGCTTTTGGAATCCCCGTCGCCCCGGAGATGTCCGGCGCAGTCGTCCGTCCGGCACTTAGGAGGTGGGCCAGCGCCGTGGCCTCGTACTCCTTCAAGTTCAGGCGCTGCAGTAGGTCCGTCGAACCGGTGCGCGTTTCCATTGCCGTCCGATTGACAACGGACGACTGTAAACCCGCATGGTCGGAGCGGCCGACTATGCGTGCCGTCGCACCAGCTCTCGGACCGATTCCGCGATCGTGTGGCGTGCCTCCCACTCGAGTTGGTCGGCTGCAGCTGAGGTATCGACTGCAAAGTCCTCGACCAGCGTCTCGCTGCTCCGAGGGTTTTCCACGCGTTTGATGTCAACTACCACATCGAGTTCATCGCGGGCGATCGCCTGGACCGTTTCGGCGACCGACATCACTGATGGATCCTCGTTACCCGCAATCTCGTACGTCTCGGTGCCCGTTTCGCCCGCGGCCAGGTGATCGAGCAGGCGCTCTGCGCTCCGGACGTACGCCCGGGCAACGTCTTTGACGTGGACGAAGTTGCGCGACTGCGTACCAGGTTCGTACACCGTTAGGGGCTCGCCCGCCGTCGCCCGGTCGACAAAGAAGTTGATCACAGTCGACTTTGAAACGACGGTCTCATCGATGACGTGATCGCCGTAGAGGTTTGACTTCAGGAACAGATGTGCGGGGAACGACCCGTCGGCAAACGCCTCGATGGCCTGCTCGCCGAGGAGTTTCGTCCGGCCGTACCAGTTGAGCGGGTCGCGAGGGAGATCCGCGGAGATCGGAAACGTCTCCGGATCCCCAAGGACGGCCATACTGAACGGGAACGCAAGCGCTGCTCCAGTCTTTCGGCAGAACCAAGCGACGTTGTTCGTCCCCGTGACGTTGACCTCGTAGGCCAGATCACGATTCTCGTCGCAATCGTCAACGCCACTGACCGCCGCTAGGTGGAGAACGATGTCGGCGCCCTTGAGAAATTCCTCGAGACGCTGGCGGTTCCGGATATCGACGTGGGCGATGTCGGTGTTGCCGACGGAGTTGACCTGACCGAGATACTGGTTGTCACACGCTCGGAGGGTCCACTCGGGATGTGTCGTCTGCAGTTGCTGGACGACATGGCTCCCGATAAAACCAGCCGCACCCGTGATCGCGATCGTCGGCGCATCGGTCATGCCTCGCCCGCCTCCGTTGAGGTCCGCTGAAATCGTGCTGCGATGTCGCGCACACCCTGACGGAGCGTCCATTCGGGCTCAAAGCCCGTCTCGGCCACCCGATCGAAGTTGACGTGATACGACGGCCCGGGATGTTCATCTTCGAGGTAGGTAATATCGAGTTCACGGTCGAGCTCATCGTGGACGATGTCGGCGATCTCGGCGATCCGGTAGTTGGCATCGTTCGTGCCGACGTTGTAGACCAACTGTGGCCACGATGCCGGCTCAAGGGCCGCCTGGGCGTACGCCCGAGCGGCATCTTTGACGTGAATGAATGGCCGCCAGTTGTTTCCGTCACCGTACACCGTCAGCGGCCGGCCGGTCAGGCCGCGGAAGACGAAGTGGTTCACGACGAGATTGAATCGGACGCCCGGCGCCCAGCCGTAGTTCGTACTCATCCGCAACGCGGTGCCGTCGATATCGTAGTCGTCGATCGCGTCGGCGAGCAACTGCTCGGCCTCGACTTTCGATTCTGCGTAGGGGTTGATCGGATCCTGGGTAGTTGTTTCGTCGATATTCGTACTCGCGGCCCGCCCGTAATTATTACACGAGGAGGCGACCACGACGGACTCGGTGTCGAGTTTGCCGGCGGCGGTGAGGACGTTCTCTGTGCCGTCACGATTGATTGCGAACGTCTCCTCGCGACGGTCGTGTGTCGAGGCCGCTCCCGTGATTGCCGCCAGATGGATGACGCGATCGACGCCGCGCATCGCGCTTTCGACATCGCCGTATTCGCGGACATCGCCGCGCCGAAATCGGAGGGATTCGCCGAGACAGCCACGAAGGTTTGCGGGCGACCCCGCTGTAAGCGCATCGAGAACAACGACCTCGTCGACCCGGCCATCGTCGAGCAACAGCGGCACGAGCGCACTCCCGATATAGCCGCAGCCGCCCGTGACGAGGATGCGTAGCCTACTCATCCTCTGGGGTGGCACTGGCGTCCGCCTCCTCCTCAGACGCGGCATCGTCAAATTCGATGACGGCCTCGTCAGACGCATCGCCTGCCAACACGTCGGGGAGGAACCGATCTTCGTGTGCTTCGACCGTCGACTGATAGTCGACCAACGTCCCGAGGATGTCCTGGACCCCCTCCTTGAACGTGGTTGACTGGCCGCCGATCAAGTCGGCATACCGGTCGTTTTCGATCTCCATCTTATGGGTTTCGTCCTCGTCACGCGGGTTTTCGAAGTGTTTGACGGCGACATCGAGATCGAACTCGGCGGCGACATCGGCGATCGTCTCCGCGAGTTCGACGATGCTGATCGCGCGGGTAACTTGATTGTAGACGACATGATTATCGGGTCGCGTATCGGGCTCCGAGAGCGCAAGCTGTGTGAGCCCTTCAACGGCATCCTCGAGCGCGATGAAGGGTTTGCGCTGTTCACCCTTTCCGTAGACGGTCATCGGGTAGCCGGCGACCGCCTGCGCGCAGAACCGGTGGGCGACGACGCCAAAGTAGTAGTCGAAATCGAAGCGTGTCGCCAGACGTGGATCCGCGGCGGTTTCCGCAGTTTCGGTTCCGTAGGTGATCGCCGTCCGAACATCGGAAACGGGGATATCGAACTGGTTGTGCGCGAGGCGCATGTTCGCCGCGTCGTGGCTCTTGGTGAGATGGTACCAGCTGCCGGCCATCGCGGGGAACGGTACCTCGTCGCGCTCGCCCTGATGCTCCATCGTTGCCCCGCCTTCCGGAATCGGGAACTCGGGAGCGCCGTAGACGCCGGTCGTCGTCGTCTCGATGAAATGGGTGTCGGTCAGATCGTGTTCCTCGAGTCCCCAGAGTAGATTCCGGGTCGCCTGCAGGTTATTATGCTGGGTATAGTTCGCCCGCTCACCGTTGATCTGGGAGTACGGCGCGGAGGGTTGAGCGGCCGTGTGGACGATCGTCTCGGGCTCGTGCACCGAGAGGAGTTCGTCGACGACCGCTCGGTCAGTGAGGTCACCCTCCACGAACGAGAGATTCCGGAGCCCGTGGACTTCTTCGGCGGCGGCGAGTCGCTCGGCCATCCCGCCGATGGGAACGGCGCTCCTTGAGCCGACGGATTCGACCCACTCTCTGCGAGCCAAGTTGTCGACGAGGACGACTCGGTCAGTCGTCTGGGATGCGATACGTAGCGCCGTTGGCCAGCCGAGATAGCCGTCTGCTCCTGTTATGAGCACGGTCATGGTTACTCAGATACTGAGTAAGTGGATGTAAAAGTGTTGTTATCGTTTGCTAACCAGTCGTCGCCCTCAGAACGGTCATGACGCATCCGTCAATGCAGAGGCCGCGGTTCCCCGCGCGAAGCCCCATCCGTGTCTCCCGTCGCGGAAGACAACATGTCAGACAATCTGCCGTGTTTCACAGGTAGTCCGGCCCCGGCTGTCAGATTGAGTTCTGGGACTGGCCCTAGTACTAGCGGGGGGCTGACTCTTCGCAGCTGTATGGTCGAATCTTGTTACCGACCCGAAGAGTTAACTTCTAACTCGAGTTACTCAGAAACTGAGTACCATGACCACCGAGCGCGATGGGCCGGCTGCGGCGGAGCAGCGGGACCACGACCACCTTGCGACCGTTAACGATGGCTGTGGCTGTACAGAGATCTGGGAACACTTGGCCGAGGAGCGCTCGAAGGAGTAGCGGGCGGCCCTTATTCGACGGTCACGCTTTTCGCCAGGTTGCGCGGTTTGTCGATCGAACGCCCCTGCAGATCGGCGATATGGTACGCGAACAGTTGGAAGTAGACGTTCGCGACGAGTGGCGTCAACGCCCCGAGTTCAGGTACCTCGAGCGTGAGGTCGAGCGTGTCCGTCTCGACGGTGCCGTCAGTCACACCGATTGCCGGCGCCTCGCGTGTCTGTGCTTCCGTGACGTTGTTTCGGGTCTCCGCCGGCCGCGAACCCTCGGTCAGGACCGCTAGTACCGGTGTCTCACCGGTGATGAGCGCCAGTGGTCCGTGTTTCAGTTCGCCCGCGGCGAAACCCTCGGCGTGCTCGTAGGCGATTTCTTTCAGCTTCAGTGCGCCTTCGAGTGCGACCGGATAGCCGAACTGTCTGCCGACGAAAAAGAACCCGTCGGCATCGACGAACCGCTCGGCACCCGCGACGACGCCGGCTTCCTCATCGAGGACCTGCTGGACCGCGCCCGGCAACTGCCGGAGGTGTTCGAGGAATTGCCTGGCATCAGTGGCCGCCAGCGTGCTGCGGTGACGGCCGATGTGGACGGCGAACAGCGCGAGCGTCGTCACCTGCGAGGCGAACGTCTTGGTCGCGGCGACGCTGATCTCTGGGCCTGCCCGAATGAACAGTGCGTCGTCTGTCTCGCGCGTTACTGAACTTCCGAGCGTGTTCGTTACGGCGAGGGTGCGTGCGCCTGCCCCACTGGCGTGGCGGATCGCCCTGCGGGTGTCCGCCGTCTCGCCGCTCTGGGTCACCGCGATCACGAGCGTCCGCCAGGGATCCCGCCCGCCGTCGAACGTGTACTCGCTCGCGATTTCGACGGTCGTACGCACGTCGGCGACCTCCTCGAGGAGGCGGGCTGCATACTGACTCGCGTAGTAGGAGGTGCCGCATGCAACGAGCTGGATCTCCTCGAGCGACTCGAGGTAGCCCTGCGGGAACGCGACGTCGAGCTCGACGGTCCCGTCTCCGATATCAACCCGTCCAGAGAGCGTCTGCCGGAGCGCGGTGGGTTGCTCGTGGATCTCTTTGCGCATGTAGTGGTCATAGCCACCTTTCTCCGCGGCGTCGGCCTCCCACTCGACGGTCTCGACGGGACGGTCGACGAGGTCACCGTCCTGGTACACCGTTACGGAGCCTGCCTCAAGCGCTACGATGTCGCCGTCCTCAAGGTAGGTGACGTCGCGCGTCCGATCGAGAAACGCGGTCACGTCGCTAGCGAGAAACGACGCGTCGTCGCCGTAGCCGACGACCAGCGGGCTTTCATGTCGGGTGGCGACGATCCGATCGCGGCCGGCATGGACCGCCGCGATCGCGTAGCTCCCCTCGAGCATCTCGATGACCTCAGTAAGCGCGGAGAGCAGGTCGTGCCCGTTCGCCAGTTCACGCTCGAGGAGGTGGGGAATGACCTCCGTGTCGGTGTCGCTCGTAAACTCACGTCCAGCAGCAGTCAACTCCGCTTTGAGCGCCTCGTAGTTCTCGATGATGCCGTTGTGAACCACGGCAATATCGCCGGTCTGGCCCGTATGCGGATGGGCGTTCGCGTCAGTTGGCGGGCCGTGCGTCGACCAGCGAGTGTGCCCGATGCCACAGGTGGCGGCCGGCGCGTCTGGGACGGTCAGTTCGCTCACTTCACCCGTCTGTTTGGCGACGGTGAGGTCCCGCTCGACGAGCGCGACTCCGGCTGAGTCGTAGCCTCGATAGTCGAGGTTTTCGAGGCCGCTGTAGACGATCGGGCTGGCCGATTCGGTTCCGACGTAGCCGACAATTCCACACATACTTATCCCCGCCTCACGACTGCGTCCGGTTCGATACGGCCATCGACGCTGGCGCCATGGGCGACGGTCGCTCCGTCACCAATGACGCTCCCCGGGTCGACGGTAACGCCGCTGCCGACGGTCGCGTTGTCGCCGACGACGCCACCGAGGGTAACATCATCGTGGACCTCGCCCTCGACCACGACTGTGGTAGCGCCGCCCGCAATCGTCGTGTTCGCACCGATCCGGACATTGCTCGCAATGATCGCATCACGCACGACGGCACCGGCCTCGATGACGGCATCCGGGAAGACAACCGCGTTCGCGAGGACGGCGTTCGCCTCGACCGTAACGTTCGCTCCGAGCGCTGTGCCGCCCTCGACGGTCGCGTTCGGGCCGAGCACCACGTCGTCGCCGATCGCCGTATCGCTGGCGATGGCGCCGTCGAGTGCCGGTTGGTCGCGGTCCTCGGCCGCGTCGATCATAGCTGCGTTCACGTCGAGGAGATCCCACAGGTGAGAGACATCCAACCAGGTCCCCTGATAGCGGACGGCCTGAATCGGCTGGTCTGCGGCGATCCGTTCGAGCGTCGTCGGCAACGCTAGCTCGCCGCGCTCGGTCGGGGTGTCACGAATCGCGGTGAAAATCGACGGGGCGAAGCCGTAGACGCCCGCGTTGATGAGCTCGGTCGGCGCGGGATCATGCGGTTTCTCGGTGATGGTGGTGACCTGATCGCCATCCAGTGAGACGACGCCGTAGTCACTCGCGTCGTCGGTGCGTGTGACGGCCATGACTGGCTCCCCCAGCTGTTCGAGCACCCGTTGGACGTCCGCGATCAGTGAGGCGTCGACGAGGCGGTCCCCGTTCAGGACGAGAAACGGCCCCGTCACGGCGTCCTCGGCCTGTAACACGGCGTGGGCCGTCCCGAGTTGGGTCGCCTGGACGACGTACTCGATGTCGAGCCCCCAGTCGTCGCCGTCACCGAAGTGGTTCCGAATCCGCTCTTGCTGATAGCCGACGACCAGGACGACGCGGTCGATCCCGGCGTCCGCGATCGCCGACACGACGTACTCGAGGATCGGCCGATTGGCCACGGGGACCATCGGCTTCGGCCGCCGGTTCGTCAGCGGCTCGAGCCGGCGCCCTTCGCCAGCAGCGAGGACGACGGCTGTCACGTCCGTGTCATTCATACGAGCCGTTTGGTGAAAGGGGTTTGAATAGCTGCTGGTAGCGTCTACTTTAGCGCCAGTCGTGGTACCCCGACGTCCCCCATCGAGACATTGGGCCCTCTTGGACAGCGCCGAGACACATGGGAAGATTCGGTGGAGTGCTAGCGTACTACTAGCACTTCGATAGCCTGCTATTCCTACGCGTTTGGTTGACTTCTGGCCAGTCGCGCGACAGTCGCTCTTCCCGGCGCTGACGGTAGAGTTACGGAACGAACTGACTAGTCCGTGAGCCAACTAGAGTTCTAGGAGACGTTGTGATGGCGTCTCTCCTACTCGGTACTGCTGTAGTGACTTCAGCAGGTAGCCTTTCTCCACTAGCGGGTCCGGTCTTCTAGTTTCGCCGCTAGACATACTGGTGCCTCTCGTTAGCTGTATAGGATTACTCGCCTCGAGCTTGCAGTGGGTGTCGTTACCATGAGTTCCCCTCGCTGATTGTCGGCAGTCTGCTGACGATCGTTGGCTACCAGATATCTGACTAGGTCTATTTTTCTCGTCGAAAATATCTACTACGACACGTTGACGGTGGGCTGATGGACATTTATCTGTGATATAGTTTCTAGGCTATTATCCGAAAACTCGATTACTGTTATATAGCGGCACGATATCATTTAATGTTAACTTTCTAATTGTATTCAAGTGGTCGGTCGTTCATCAAGTATCTTCCACTACGCGGTGGTAGCCTTGGAGAGTGTCTGTAGCTACCCGCTACCAGTCGGAATTTTGTGCCAGCTCAACGGGTGGTTTGTGGCCAATCACCATCGAGAGCGCGTGCAAACATGTTCGAAATTATAGCGACAGTCAAACTAGTTTGAAACTCTATATCTCCTATGACTTCGTCAGCGGCGGGTTCCGGGTGATCGGCGACGATAACGGCACAGGTTGCCACCATCGTCTCTGCGAACTTCAGGCCGAATCCCTCCCGCCTACTGGGAGAAGCGAGCTCGTCCATGTGCGCATGTGACCTCAACGTCTTCGTAGTCATCGAGGAACTCGACGCGATCGGCGTGTGTCAGGGAGTCGCGCTTTGTTTAGAGCTGCTCGGCCGAGAAAAAACCGGCGAGGCCCTTCCGTCAATGGTGGCGTTTGCGTATCTCGGGATGAGGATGATCGGCTTCGGTTCGAAACGTGTCTCGAGCACGGTATCCTGCAGGGGGCGACCGTCGGCTAATTCTCCCAATCAGTTGGTCGGGCAAGCGACGCGGACGTGTCCATCTCGATCGAGTACGACCCCAATATCGAGGCGTTGTATCAGTGTTTCGAGGACGGTGAGGAATTAACCGACGCTGAGGTCGGGGCGCTCGTTCGGGCCGGGAAAATTGGTAGGGACCGTCTCGACGAATTGGTCGAGTCGTCTGGAGAGTTTCCCGGCGTGTTTGTCGGACGGGAAAGCTGAATTGGTGGAGTAACTTTCGTGAACGCTAGATGCTGCGGAGTGCTGCTTTCACCAAGATCCATCGATGGCCCGTCGATAGGCAGTATCAGCTTGCTCAGCAACCGCATCCCAGTCATACTGCCGTGCACGCTCGACAGGATCAACCCTTCCCTACGTTTATATCGTTGGTCGTGTTTTTCTACCGTGTTCATCATGGTCGTAACGATCGGTGTCTTTGTAGGTAACTTGTCCAATGCGAATGTACAGCGGGTGGTGTCAAACCACGGCTGGATGCTCGGAGAGCGATTCAATCTGGATCTAATCACAACAAGTCCTGAAAATTATGATACACATCACTACCGAGACAAGGTCGGTGACCAATTCTCACAGTCCTCTCATGGCGCCATCCGTGCGTTAAATCACTATCACTCTGAGTATCAGCCTGATGTTATCTATCATACGAACCGACCCCCAATTCACGGTGGACTTGTCACGGCACTCGGGAAACGAACGGACACGACAACGGTATTTCGATATCCGGGAGATACATTTCAACTCTATCGCGTGGCAGAAGGTTGGAAGAAGATTCCTTACTTTGTTCTGAACAATATTATCGGCCAACTGCCGCTCGCTCTTGCAGACAAAGCTGTTGTCCTCGGTCCACACGGTCACGATCAGCTTGTTTCGCGCGGTGTCTCACCGTCCAATATTGCCATTCTTCCACCGGCTATTGATGTGGACAGTTTCCGGGGGAGCGCCCCTGCTGACCTTACGATACCAGACGACCGGAAAGTCGTCCTATTTGTTGGTCGACGCACTCACCTAAAGGGTATTAAAACAATCGAAGCAGCCATTCCGGAAATTTTGGCACGACGTGAGGACTTGCAATTCGTTTTTGTCGGCAAAGGCAAAGACATCATAGTTGACGATGAGTGGGCCGATCACGTCACTCTTGTAGGCCGAGTGCCCCCGTCATCTGTGCCAGCATACCTCCAGGAAGCCGCACTCTTGATCCTACCTTCTCTTACCGAAGGAGTTCCCCGAGTCCTCTTAGAGGCGCTTGCAACCCGGACACCAGTGATCGCCCGTGATGTCGGGGAGGTAGCGACAGTAACGGATAATACTTTCACTAAGGATGCGCGATTCGTTGAACTAGTGACTGAATTCGAATCCCTCCCAATAGACACTGTTGACCCGTTTGACCGAGCCACTCTTAGAGAATATTATGTTGAATTTTTCGAGAACTTATAAAATTTCATTTATAGTGTAACTCAGAATTTTTGAGAAGCATACATCTTAGTATGGTGCCTCGTGGTTAAACGAAGAATCAAAACTTAAATTAAAAAGATCTCGGCTATGGGGGGGAAACTATTGCACATCGGGTGTGGGGATGGCCGATTTTTAGAGAGCGAAATTGAGACGGGTTTAATTAAAAATAGTATGAAAATTAATATTTTCCCAAGTATGCTTCCGACAGATATATGCGGCAAAAGTCGTTTCCTGTTGTGAGTGCGACATTTGCCCCTTTCTTAGACGATTCATTCACCATTGTGTAGCTAGATACTGTACTCCATCATCTAGTTGGACGACCCCTCGTGCCTCTAAAGCTAACGAATTAACGGCATTGAAGAAGGTCCAACGCTTTGGAACTCCAACCTGTCTTTTGATAGTTATTGCGCGTCATCAACAAAGTTAGATTCTAGATCGGGTACTAAGTCAGGGAATCTTCCATGGTCTTAAATTCGAGAGCTAGGTGATTAAGTATTTGAGCCGCGTGTTCACAGAGGTCAACCTCTCATATCCTTCTACTCACCTGATGAGTACCAAGAAATGATGTAGTCGGTAGTTGGGAGGTTTTGGGAAGATTCAATCCGATATACCGATGAGCTGACGATAGTTCAATGATATGATAGAAATTGAATGACCGGACAACTTGGATAGCACAACCGCAATAATAAGTTGTTCTCAACTTTGATTCATAAACTGTCTTAGTTCACTGATTTTAACAGACTTGAAGGCGAGAGAGATTCCAAGAAATATTACACCGCCTACTACTGGAACCAGTATTAATGACAAGATGTTAGATTCAATTATGCTTGCGAAGCTATAGATAGTTATACTGCTGATAGCTAATGTCCCCGTCAATCGAATAAAAGACAAGCCATGAAGCGGGTCAAATCCAATCTTACGGGCTCCAATGATTGCGAAGAACAAAATTGAGCCATATCCGACCGAAGTAGCTATCGCCGCCCCGATAATCCCCATTTTTGGGATGAGGAGAACATTCCCAATTAAATTTATTAATGAGGCGACTGCGAGAAAACGGACTAGGATTCGAAGTCTCCCGCTCCCTTGTCCTGTAGCAATGATTGGCCGAGCTATCGCAAGCGCTAATGTGCCAGGAAGCAAGACTAAAATCGCTGGAATTGCTGGTGTATAATCAGAACCAAAATAGAATGGCACGAATTCCTGTGATAGTGAAGCAATCCCGATGGTAACTAACCCCGCTAAAAGAAGATTATACTTTGTCGCTCGGGACGTAAGGCGCGTAATATCCTCTGTATTGCCCTTATCCCAGAGTTCGGAGGTCAAATGGACGAAAGCCACTTGAATTGCTACAGGGGCAAACGTGACGAAACCAGAAACAACCATTGCCGCTTTGTAATAGCCTGTCTCGGAGGCGTTGCGGAACATTTGGATAAGTAGAATATCAACGTGAGTAGCAGAAACAAGTAATATCAGTACCTCACAAAGCATCCTCGGCTAGCTGTTTCTGCGGCCTGAGTTCTGTGTCGAAGCGGTTGTACTGACGGTCTCGACGAGAGAATTACGGACGGATCGACGGAGAGCTG
>Ga0075106_1000138_pt1 | contig 40580 bp, 36 predicted proteins | sample AntDeeMetag02WF4_FD_69796 | JGI IMG/M metagenome (GOLD analysis project Ga0075106, IMG submission 69796) | Saline lake microbial communities from Deep Lake, Antarctica - Antarctic Deep Lake Metagenome 02WF4 | ecosystem: Environmental > Aquatic > Non-marine Saline and Alkaline > Saline | place... | reverse complement strand
CCCATCGGGCCGGGGTGGATCATCGGCAGGACGAAGCGGGCCTTCTCCGTCTCGTCGCTCGTCCGGCGGAACGAGAGGACGGTGACCGGGACGACTGCCTCCTCGCCGATCTGTTCGAAGAAGTCCTCCAGTTCCCGAGTTCCCTCCGCGATGTGGCCGATGAACCCGCGGATGAAGTCGAGGACGCTCACGCCGAGGCTGCGCTTCCACGGGCGGTCGACGATGACGACGAACGCGTACGCCGTCAGGCCGTACAGCGTCGTCATCAGCACGAGCAGCAGGAAGTCCTGCGGCGCGAACGCGTACTGGATCTCGGGGGGTGCGCGACTCGGCCGCGAGAGGTAGGCGCCCACGAGGGGGCCGCCCCCGGTGAGGAAGTTCATCGTCCCGCTGTAGACGAACAGGAGGACGCCCCCCGTCGCGGTCTGGATGCTGGCGGGGATAGCGGCGACGATGGGCGAGTTCCGAGACACCGCGAGGACGACGAGGAAGCGGACGGCGAACACGAGCGCGAGCGCCGCGATGAGCGAGTCGAAGACGAAGTTCTGCCCGAACCGGGGGACGAGCACGGCGATGACCCCCGCGGTCACGAGCACGATGACCACGAGCACCTCGCAGGCCACCGCGAGCAGCGAGGAGCGGTTGTACGTCAACTGGCCGCCGAAGAACCGGTCGACCGGCGTCGTCGCGAGGCTGGCGACGATGGTCGGCACGGCGATGAAGAAGACGCCCTGCCAGGCGTCCTCCAGGACGTACTGGCTGTCGAAGGCCGCGATGCCGGCGAGGGCAGCGATGACCAGCGAGAGCGCGACGCTGGTGTACCACCGCGGCGCGCGGAAGATGTACTTCGAGAGGCTGGCCAGTTCGCCCTGGGTCTCAGTCATGGCCTACTCGCAGATACGGAGGAAGTTCTCGAACACCGCCTCGCCCTCCTCCGTGTGGGCGACCTCGGGGTGGAACTGCACGCCGTAGAGGTCGCGGTCGGTGTCCGACATCGCTTCGACGCCGCAGATGTCGCTCTCGGCGGTGCGCGTGAACCCCTCGGGCAGTTCGACGACCTCGTCGGCGTGGCTCGCCCAGACGCGGGTGTCGGGCGCGAGCGACCCGAGCAGCGGGTCGTCCTCGTCGAGGATCCTGACGTTCACGTCGGCGTAGCCGCCGTAGTCGCCGGACTCGACGCGGCCGCCGAGTTCGGCCGCGATGATCTGCATGCCGAGACAGATGCCGAAGACGGGGATGTCGAGGTCGAGGTAGTCGGGACAGCGACCGATGTCGGCCATGTCGGGGCCGCCGGAGAGTACGAGGCCGTCCGCGTCGAGGTCCTCGGGAGGCGTCGTGTTCGCCACGAGCTCGGCGTCCACCCCGTCCATGTCCCGGAGCAGCCTGTGCTCCAGGTGGGTGAACTGCCCGTGGTTGTCGACGACGAGGATGCGGGTCATGATAGCGGAATAGACGGTAGGTGCCTAAAAACCCAACCGTTCGCTCGTGAAACCCGATTTCGGGCGCCTCCGGGCTGCATTCCCGCGTTCTGTCGACCTGGGTCCGGTGGTCGGTCGGAGATCGGGACGGACGCGGCACGCCACGGCTCGGCCGGAGCGTCGTGGATTTCGGGGGAACGCGGCCGCTGGAGGCGACGGGGTTTTACTACCTCGGCATGCTACACCACCTCAATGAGTTCAGACCGGCTGACAGTCTCCCTCGACGGGGAGGCTCGGGAGGCCCTCGACGACCTCGCGAAGAAGACCGACCGCTCCCAGAGCGAACTGGTGCGGCGGGCCCTGACGTTCTACGCCGCGAACTACGAGGCCGCCAGCACGGACAGTTCCGAGACCCTCGAGGAGTACTACAAGATGCTCGCGGGTGGCGAGCACGTCCTCCTCGACATCGACTTCCTCCACTGCTTCCTCGAACACGTCCAGGACGACGGCGAACCCAAGCAGGCGTTCATCGAGGACACCGACCAGGTGTCGGACTACCACGCGGAGGAGTACCGCGACCGCTTCGACTCCCTGGAGGACCTCCTGGAGTGGCTGGCGCTCTGCGGGTTCCTAACGGTCCGACGGACGACGGAGAACACCTACCACATCGTCTTCCCCTCGGCGGACATCCGCTGGTTCATGACGCGGTTCATCGCGCGGAGTGTCGCCCACCTCCCCTTCGACGTGGAGATGGAGGAAGGGGTCGCGAAGGTGCTGCTGACCGAGAAGCCCTGAGCCGGGTTCGACCCCCCGACCAACCGCGGCCGACTGTTCACACGACCGCGTATTCGTTCACAAGAACCGCAGCAACCGTGCACACGGTTCACAACCACGAATATATACCCCGGATGATAGTGTTACACTATGTCACAGGACAGCTCGTTCAGTGATCGGTTGAAACGGAGACGGTTCCTGCGCGCCGCCGGTGCCCTCGGCACCGCCGGACTGGCGGGTTGCCTCGAGGACCTCCAGGGCGGTGGCGGCGGCGGTGGCGGCACCGTCGACGTCGGCGTCGTCGTGCCGTTCAGCGGAGACCTCAGCGACTTCGGGGGGCCGATGCAGAACGGCTTCGAACTGGCACGGGAGGACATCAACAACGCTGGTGGCCCGAACGGCATGAACGTGGAGCTCCACTTCGAGGACTCCAACTCGGCGTCCACCCAGGGCGTCAACGCCGCGACCAAGCTCGTCGACACGACCGGCGTCGACGCGGTGTTCGGCGCGGTCTCCTCGGGCGTGACCATCAGCATCGCGGAGTCGGTGACCGTGCCCAACGAGGTACTGCACGTGACGCCGGCGTCCTCGTCGCCCGTCATCAGCACGCTCGACGACGACGATTACGTCTGGCGGACCCGTACCAACGACCGGTTCGTCGCGCGAGTGATGTCACGTATCGCGCAGAACAACGACGCGAGTTCCGCGGCCGTGCTCTACGTCAACAACGACTTCGGCTCGGCGCTCGCGGACGTCTTCGAGGAGTCCTTCGACGGCGAAGTGACCGCGAAGGTGGGCTACGAGTCCGGCGCCTCCTCCTACCAGCAGTCCCTCGAGGAACTGTTCGCCGACGACCCCGACTACGTCGCGCTCGCGGGCTACCCCGAGAGCGGGACGACCATCCTCTCGCAGTGGTACGAGGGCGGCTACGGCGGCAACTGGGTGCTCCACACCAGCCTGCTCTCCAGCGACGTCATCGAGAACGTCGGCGAAGAAGTGATGAACGGCATGTACGGCGTCCGCACGAAGCCGCCGAGCGGCGGCGACACCCAGAGCTTCGTCGACGACTACGAGTCGGCGTACCCCGACTCGCAGCTGTTCTCGCCGTACTCCTGGAACTCCTACGACGCGCTGATGTCGTGGGCGCTCGCCGCCCACAGCGCGGGCAGCGTCGCGTCCCCCGACGTCAAGGAGCAGATGCGGCCCGTGACCAACCCGGAGGGCGAGGCGGTCGGCTACGGCGAGTTCCAGGCCGGCGTCGACGCACTCGACAACGGCTCCGACATCGACTACTCCGGTCCGAGCGGGAACGTGAACTACGACGAGAACGGCGACGTGGCCAGCGACATGGTCGTCGTTCAGGTCGTCGACGGCTCCTTCGAGGACCAGGAGACGATTCCGGCGAGCGAACTCGTCTGAACGGCCACACCCCGCATTCATGTTTGTAATCTCACACCAGTCAGTAGTCGCGTCGCAGGACAGACCACCACGGGGGCACGAGCCGTGAGCGCGGACGACGTACGGGTCGGCGTCGACATCGGCGGCACGTTCACGGACATCGTCACCGTCCGAGACGGCGACGTCCACGTGACCAAGACGCCGTCGACGCCGGGCGCGCCCGAAGAGGGCGTCGTCAACGGCCTGGAGAAGAGCCGCGAGGAGGCCGCGTTCGCCTTCGACGACGTGGGCTTCCTCAGCCACGGCACGACGGTCGCGACGAATGCGGTCCTCGAGGGGACGTGGGCGGACACCGCGCTCGTCACCACCGAGGGGTTCCGCGACGTCCTCGAGATCGCCCGGCAGAACCGCCCCGACATCTACGACTTCGACGCCGAGAAGCCGGCGCCCATCGTCCCCCGCGACCGCCGCTTCGAGGTTCCCGGCCGCCTCGACGAGCGCGGGAACGTGCTCCGCGAACTCGACGAGGGCCACGCCAGCGACCTCGCCGACACCATCGCCGACACGGACGTCGACAGCGTCGCTATCTCGCTGCTGTTCGCCTTCGAGAACGGCGACCACGAGCAGCGCGTCGCCGAACTGCTCCGCGAGGCGGGACTCGACGTCTCCTACTCGCTGTCCAGCGACGTGCTCCCGGAAATTCGCGAGTACGAGCGAACGCTGACGACGGCGCTGAACGCCGCGCTCAAACCCGTCATGGACAGCTACATCGGCAACCTCGAGGCCCAGGTCCGCGACAACGACGTGGGCGCGGAACTGAAGATCATGCAGTCCAACGGCGGCCTCATCACCGCCGACGCCGCGCGCGGACGCCCGGTGAACACGCTCCTCTCGGGGCCCGCCGGCGGTGTCCAGGGTGCCACCTACGTCGCCGAACGCTGCGGCGTCGAGGACATCATCACGATGGACATGGGCGGCACGTCCTGCGACGTCTCGCTCGTCGAGGGCGGCGAGCCGCTCGTCTCGACGGACGTCACCGTCGGCGACTACGCGGTCGGCGTTCCGATGATCGACATCCACACGGTCGGCTCCGGCGGCGGCTCCATCGCGTGGGTGGACGAGGGCGGCGCGCTCCGCGTCGGCCCGCGCTCGGCGGGCGCCGACCCCGGCCCCATCTCCTACGGCCGCGGCGGCACCGAACCGACGACCACGGACGCCCACCTGCTGCTCGGGCGCCTCGACCCCGACCGGTTCCTCTCCGGGGAACTCGACGTGGAGGTCGACGACGTCCGGGACGCCTTCGACGAGCGACTCGGCGACGAACTCGGCATGGACCCACAGGAGGCCGCGCAGGGCGTCCTCGACGTGGCGAACGCGAACATGCAGCGCGCGCTCCGCGTCGTCTCCGTCGAGCGCGGCTACGACCCGCGTGACTTCGCGCTCGTCGCGTTCGGCGGCGCGGGGCCGCTGCACGCCTGCCGGCTCGCCGCCGACCTCGACATCCCGAAGGTCATCGTCCCGCAGACCGCGGGCGTGCTCTCCGCGCTCGGTCTGCTCATCAGCGACGTGCTGTACGACTACAGCGTCTCTCGCGTCCGGCAGTGGGAGGAGCTGTCGCCGGCGACGCTCCGCGAGACGTTCGCGGACCTCCACGAGCAGGGCGACGGGCGCCTCGCCGAGGAGGACGTCGCGCCCGCGGACCGCCGCTTCGACCGCACCGCGGACCTCCGCTACGTCGGCCAGTCGTTCGAGATTTCGGTGCCGGTTTCGGAGGGCGAGGTCGACGAGGCGACCCTCGACGCGGTCGTCGAGCGGTTCCACGAGCGCCACGAGCGCCGCTACGGGCACGCCGACCCCGACGAACCGGTCGAGCTCGTGACCCTGCGCCTGCGCGCCCGCGGCCTCGTGGAGACCCCGGAACTCGCGCCGCCGACCACGGAGGGCACGGTAGAAGACGCGATTCGCGAGACTCGCACCGTGACCTACGACGGTGAGCCCCACGACACCGAGATATACGACCGCGGGACGCTGCCCGCGGACGCCACCTTCGACGGGCCGGCGGTCGTCGAGGGGAAGGAGAGCACCGTCGTCGTCCACCCCGGCCAGACCGCCGAGGTGGACGAGTACGGCAACCTCGTCGTCGAGACCGGGGGTGGCCGCTGATGGTCGACTCGGTCACCCTGGAGGTCATCCGTAACGGCTGCGTCGCCATCGCCGAGGAGATGAACGCGAACCTCATCCGCACGGGCTACTCGCCGAACATCAAGGAGCGCCGTGACTGCTCCTGTGCGCTGTTCGACGCCGACGGCGAGATGATCTCGCAGGCCGAGAACATGCCCGTCCACCTCGGCGCGATGCCGTTCTCCGTCGCGGCCGCCGTCGACGAGTTCGGCGGCGACCTCGAACCCGGTGACGCCGTCCTCCTCAACGACCCGTTCCGCGGGGGCGCACACCTCCCGGACCTCACGCTCGTCTCGCCAATCTACGCGGACCCAGAGGCCGACGACCCGACGCTCGTCGCCTACGCGGCCAACCGCGCCCACCACGCCGACATCGGTGGGTCGACCGCCGGCTCGGTGGCCGCGGACTCCACGGAGATATACCAGGAGGGGCTGCGCATCCCGCCGGTCAAACTGTTCGACCGGGGCGAGGTGGTCGAGGACGTGATGGAGATGATCCTGCTGAACGTCCGGACCGCCGACGAGCGCCGCGGCGACCTGCGTGCCCAGGAGGCCGCCAACGAGACGGCCCGCGAGCGCGTCCACGAACTCGTCGACAAGTACGGCGTCGGCGAACTCGACGCGGCCTTCGACGAGATCAAGGACTACTCCGAGCGCCGGATGCGCGCGGAACTGGACGCGTTCCCCGACGGCACGTACACGTTCGAGGACGTCCTCGACGACGACGGCCGCGGGAACACCGACCTCCCCGTGAAGGTGGCCGTCACCGTCGATGGCGACAGCGTCACCGTCGACTTCGCGGGCACCGCCGACCAGACCGAGGGCCCAATCAACGCCGTGCTGGCGGTCACCTCGTCGGCGACGTACTACGCCATCCGCTGCGTGACGGACCCGGACATCCCGCCGAACCACGGCTGCTACCGACCTATCGACATCGAGACGCCCGACGGCAGCATTGTCGACCCGAACCCGCCGGCCGCCGTCGTCGGCGGAAACCTCGAGACGTCACAGCGCGTGACCGACGTGGTGCTCGGCGCGTTCGGCACGGAGGCGCCCGAGCGCGTCACCGCCGCCGGACAGGGCACGATGAACAACATCACGTTCGGCGGCACCGACCCCCGGGACGACACGCCGTACGCGTTCTACGAGACCCAGGGCGGCGGCTTCGGCGGCCGCACGGGCAAGGACGGCATGGACGGCGTGCACGTCCACATGTCGAACACGATGAATACGCCCGCCGAGGTGCTGGAGACGGCCTACCCGCTGCGGGTGCGCCGTTACGCCTACCGGCCCGACTCCGGGGGCGCGGGCGAGTTCCGCGGCGGTCTCGGCCTCCGGCGAGACATCGAAGTGCGCGACCACACCGCCCGGTTCAGCCTGCTCGCCGAGCGCCACAAGCACGCGCCCTACGGCCTGGCCGGCGGCGAACCGGGGGGCCTCGGCGCGGCCTACCACTTCGACGGCGAGACGTACGACGCCGACGGCGAGGGGGAACGCCTCCCCCAGAAGTCCGTCCACGACCTCGACCCGGGGTCGGTCGTGAGCGTCCGCACGCCGGGCGCGGGCGGCTTCGGCGACCCGGACGAGCGGGACCCCGCGGCGGTCCTGCGGGACTTCCGCCTGGGGAAGATAACCCGGGAGTACGCCCGCGAGCACCACGACGTCGACCCACTCGAGGAGGGGGCGGACGGTGACTGACAATGACGAACCAGCCGCGTCGCCTCCGGTTGGCGCCGCACCTCGCGGTGTTCACCGTCGGCTACGTGACGTTCACCTACTCCGCGGTGCCCGGCTACGTCGCGACGCGGTACGACGCGGGCCTGACGGCAGTCGGCCTGCTGATGAGCGCGGCGCTCGTCTCCTTCGTCGTCGCGCAGGGCGTCGCCGACCGCCTCGTCTCAAGATGGACGACCACGCAGGTGCTGCTCAGCCTTCTCGCCGCCCACGCGGCCGCCGCAGTGGTCCTCGACCTCACGACGACGCTCGCGGGAGCGCTCGTGATGCGGACCGTCTGGGGCCTCGCGGGCGGCCTGCTGTTGAGCGTCGGCGCGACCCACATCGCGCGGCTCTACTCGGGCGCCGAGGCGACCCGCCAGCAGGGCGTCTACGGCGGCATGCTCACGCTGGGCGCCGCCGTCGGCTTCCTGCTCGCCGAACCCATCGTCGCGGCGACCGGCGGCTTCGGCATCCACGCGCTCGGCGCGCTACTGGCCGTGCCTGCCGTCGTCGCGCTCTGGCCGTACCGCCACGCGACGTGGACCGCGGGCGAGGGCGACGGGAGCGGGCCGCCGCTCCGAACCGTCCTCGGGAACCGCACGGTGCTCGTGGCCGCGTTCTGTTACGTCGCCATCATCGCCGGCTACATCACGCTCTCGACGTTCGTCACGGCGTACTTCGGCGACCTCGGGGTCACCGGTCCGCTCAACGCGGCGGTGCTCGGGATGGCGACGCTCGGGCGCGCGGCGGGCGGCACCGTCGCCGGCCGCTGGTCGCTGTCGGACGAACGAATCGTCCGCGCGACCACCGTCGTCGGCGCCGCGTCGTTCCTCGTCCTCACGGCGGACGTCCGCCTCGTCGCACTCGCGTTCCCGCTCGTGGCGATGGTCGCCGTCTCGCTGCCGTTCGGCGCGGTGTTCAACCTCGCCGCGGGCGCCACGCCACACCAGGGCGCGGCGCTGGCGGTGGTCGTCGCCGCCGGCAACGTCGCCGCCGTCGTGCTCCCGACGCTGACGGGCGTGGTCCGGACGACGACAGGCGGCTACGGCGCCGTCTTCGTCCTGCTCGCCGTGCTGCTCGGCCTCGCCGCGCTGGCCGTGAGCGCGGCCCCCACCAACACAGCGACCAAAACGATATGACAACACAGTACACACGTCCGAGCGTACAGCGGCCGAACCGCCAGACCGGCGGGGGGAGACCATGGTAGAGACTGGCATCGTCAACGCGCTGCTGCAGGGGATCGTGACCGGCGGCATCATCGCCGCCGGCGCGCTCGGCCTCTCGCTCGTCTACAGCATCGCCGAGGTGCCGAACTTCGCCCACGGGGACATGCTCACCGTCGGCGCCTACCTCGCGCTGGCGCTGAACAACCCCAGCGAACTCCCGCTCGTCCCGAGCACGCTCGTGCTCCCGTTCGCGCTCGCCGCGGTCGGCGGCGTCCTGCTCGCGGGCGTCTTCGGCGGCGTCTACGAGAAGGTCGTCTTCAAGCAGTTCCGGGGGAAGGACGCCGACCTCATCACGATGGTCATCGTCTCCCTGGGACTCGCGCTCGTGCTCCGGAACCTCGTGTTGTTCCTCGTCGGGTCGAAGAACGTCACCTACGACACCGTCAGCCGGGTCGACTTCAACGCCGACCTCTACCTCACCGGCCAGGGGGTCGCGGTCGAGATCAACCAGCGCGCGGGCGGCGCGCTCCAGACCCTCGACGCGTGGGGGTACGGCTGGCCAGTCGTGGTTGCAATCCTCCTCGTCGCCGTCGCCGTCGGCGTCGCCGTCTACCGCTGGCGGACGGGCGACCAGGGCTTCGAGAAGGTCCACTTCGTCAGCCCGTGGATCTGGGGCGTCGCCAGCGGCGCCGTCACGCTCGTGGCGGCCGCCCTGCTCGCCCGCGGCGCACCGCTGGCCGTCTCCGACGCCGTCGCCAGCACGCGCGTCGGCTACAGCCGGAAGTTCGGCATCATCATCGCCGTGATGATCGCGACAATGCTCTGCATGAACTACGTGCTCAAGCGAACCAAGACCGGCCGCGCGATGCGGGCGACCGCCGACGACCAGGCGCTCGCGCGGGTCCGCGGCGTCGACATCGACCGCGTCCAGCTCGTCGTCTGGGTGCTCGCGGCCGTGCTCGCGGCCATCGCGGGCGTCCTGCTCGGCTGGTACGCCTCGAATCTCAACCCGAACATGGGGTTCAGCCTGCTGTTGCCCGTGTTCGCTGCGGTCATCGTCGGCGGCATCGACTCCCCGTACGGGGCCGCGCTGGGCGGCCTCCTCATCGGCATCAGCATGGACGTCGGTGTCTACCTGCTGCCGGCCGGGTTCGCCACCTACCGCACCGCCATCGCGTTCGTCATCCTCGTGGCCGTGCTGCTCGTCAAGCCCGAGGGCCTGTGGGGTGACGCCTGATGGCGCTCGCGGACTTCCTCGTCAGCCTGCTGACGGTGGTCAGCATCTACACGCTGTTCGGCCTCGGGCTGAACATCAAGTTCGGGTTCACGGGGCTGGTCGACTTCGGCCACGTCCTCTACTTCCTGGTGGGCGCCTACGTTACCGTCGTGCTCACCATCCCGCCGGGCACCTCGGGCTACCAGGGCATCGGCGGGTTCGGGCTCCCCGAGGTGCTCTCCGCGCTCCCGCTCGGTGGACTGCTCGGCTGGCTGCTCGCGCTCGGTATCGCGATGGTCGCCGCGGCGCTCGTCTCGCTGGCCGTCGGCGTGCCGACGCTGCGGTTGCGCGAGGACTACCTCGCCATCACCGCGCTCGGCGTCGCGACCATCTTCCACGCCGTCGTCAACGACGAGCGCTGGCTGTTCAACGGCCCGTTCGGCGTCCGCGACGTCTACGCCCCACTCGAGGGCGTGTTCCCCGTCTCGCTGGGGAGCTTCCTCGTCAACCTCGCGGTGTTCGGGCTGCTGTCGGTGGTCGTCCTCGGCTACCTCGGCTACCGGGTCGGCGGCTACCTCCGGCCCGTCGACCGACGCGCGGCGGCCTACGTGCTCGGCTCCGTCGTGCTGGTCGCCGCGGGCCTCGGCATCGCCACGCTCGGCGGCGCCCTCGTGCTCGTCGGGCCGCTCGTCGCCGCCGCCGGCGTCTGGGTGCTCGCGCAGGGCATCCGCGCCGGCGACGGCTTCGGCCGGCCGCTGGCGCTGTTCGCGGCCGCGCTGTTCGCCCTGTGGTACTTCGGCACGCCGCTGCTCACGGTCGGACCGTCGGGCGTCCTCGCTAGCCTCGTCTGGCTGTTCGACCCGACCGTCGGGACCGCCGGCGGGTTCACCTACGGCCGGTTCGTCCTGCTCGTGAGCGTCGGCTTCCTCGGCCTCGCGTACTGGTGGTGCGAACGCACCGTCAACAGCCCGTACGGGCGTGTGCTCCGGTCCATCCGCGAGGACGAGAGCGTGCCGGAGGCGCTGGGCAAGCGGACGTTCCGCTACAAGGTCCAGAGCATGATGTTCGGCTCCGCGCTGGCTGGCGCGGCCGGCGGCCTCTGGGCGACCCAGATCGGCTTCATCGACCCGTCACAGTTCACCGCGGAGATCACGTTCTTCGCGTTCAGTGCGGTCATCATCGGCGGCACCGCGAACAACCGTGGAGTCATCGTGGGAACCATCGTGTTCTGGACGCTCTACACGGGCACGCGGTTCCTCAACGACTTCTTCCCCGCGGAGTACGCCACCCAGCTCGCCGCGCTCCGCCTGATGTTCATCGGCGCGCTGCTCATCGTCATCCTCTACTACCGCTCGGAGGGACTGCTCGGCCGGCAGACCTACGACACCGGCGTCACGCCAGGGGGTGGTAGCGGTGACTGACCCCATCCTCGCGGTCGAGGACGTCGAGCGGTACTTCGGCGGCATCACCGCCCTCGACGGCGCGTCGTTCGACGTCGAACCCGGCATCACGGGCCTCATCGGACCGAACGGCGCCGGGAAGTCGACGATGTTCGACTGCATCACCGGCTTCCTCGAACCCGACGGCGGCACCGTCCGCTTCCGCGGCGAGGACATCACCGGCGAGCGCCCGCCAGCGGTCGCCGAACGGGGACTCGTCCGCACGTTCCAGATTCCCCGCGAACTCCCCGAGATGACCGTCCGGGAGAACCTCGCGCTCGCGCCGAAGAACCAGAGCGGCGAGCGCCTCGTCACCACGTGGACGCGGGGCGGCGACTACTACGCCGACGAGGCCGAGGCACAGCGGCGCGCGGTCGAGATGGCCGAGCGCCTCGAGATAGACCACCTGCTCGACTCGCCCGCCGGCGACCTCTCGGGCGGCCAGCGCAAACTGCTCGAACTCGCGCGGGCGCTGCTCACGGAACCCGACCTCGTGTTGCTCGACGAACCGCTCGCCGGCGTCAACCCGACGCTGGAGAACAAGATCCTCGAACACATCCAGCGGCTGGAGTCGGAGGGGTACTCGTTCCTCTTCATCGAACACGACATCGACGTCATCATGGAGTACTGCCAGGAGGTCATCGTGATGCACCAGGGCGCCGTGCTCACCTCGGGAGACCCCGAGGAGGTCCGGTCGGACGAACGCGTCGTCGAGGCGTACCTCGGGGGTGAGGCGCAGTGAGCGACCGCACGCCGCTGCTCGAACTCGACTCCCTGGACGCCGGCTACGGCGACCTGCAGATTCTCACCGACGTCGACATGCACGTCGCCGACGGCGAGTACGTCACCATCGTCGGCCCGAACGGCGCCGGGAAGTCCACCGCGATGAAGTCCGTCTTCGGGCTGACCACGTACATGGACGGGAGCATCTCGTTCCGCGGAGAACCCATCCACGCCGCCGCCTCCTCTGAGATCATCGACCGCGGCATCACGTACGTCCCCCAGTCGGGGAATATCTTCACGAGCCTCACCGTCCGCGAGAACCTGGAGATGGGCGTGTTCACCGAGGACGAGTTCCCGCAGGACACCCTCGAGATGGTGTTCGACTACTTCCCCATCCTCGAGGAGCGCCAGCAGCAGCGCGCCGGCACGATGTCCGGCGGGCAGCGCCAGATGCTCGCGATGGGGTCGGCGCTGATGAGCGACCCCGACCTGCTGTTGCTCGACGAGCCCTCCGCGGGCCTCGCCCCGGACCTCGTCGACGACCTCTTCGACCGCATCGACGAGATCAACGACGGCGGGACGGCGGTGCTGATGGTCGAGCAGAACGCGAAGGAGGCACTCCGGCGCTGCGACCGCGGCTACGTGCTCGTCAACGGCGAGAACGCCTACGACGGGCCCGGCAAGGAGTTGCTCGGCAACGAGGAAGTCCGCCAGCGGTTCCTGGGCGGGTAGCACAGCTGCTACCGGAATTTCTCTATTCCGTACTACGCTGAAACTGCGACGATTGAATCGATAGGTAGCTCTACGAATCTATCTACTGCTCGGGGCAAGCCATCTCATCACGCCCAGTGGAAGCAGCGCAAACACGGTTGTAGCGAGAATTGCCCCGCCGAATATGAGTTGGGTAAAGCCGGGCGCACTCCCTTGGGCTAACGAAACCCCTGTCCCGCCAGCGAACCCGACTACCATCACAGTGAGCAAGAGGCCTGCCGCCTCCACTATTGTTCGTTCTCGTAGAAGGATTCCCGAGATGTATCCTGCGGGAACGGGGAGTGTGACGAGCAGTAATTCCATCTGGGTGCTGACCAGCCGGGGTAGAGTCAGGTCGGTACCTCCCACCGGTGGGTGGGCACCTAAGTCGTAGTACATCACACAGAGACCGACGACGAAGATCACCGCTATCGTCGCCATTGCGTTCAACATTCCCTTCCGGACGGTGGTCGGATGCAAAATTCCCGTCAGTATGCCAAGTACTGCGTATCCCATCCCGACGCGGAGGAGTACCGATGGTCGCCCGATTCCATAGCCCGTCGAGAGACCACCCATACGTACAGAGAGATACAGCAGAAGTACTCCGGAAATAGACAATACAATACTCCGCCAATTCATATCAAAATCAAATAACGACCGCGGGAAGTGTTTTGTGGAGATACGTACCGAGCAGCAGTTTAACTGCATCGAACGGCCGTTTCGCTCTGCACGCTGACCAGAGAAACCGTGCTGGGAACGACCGCTACAGCACCGCCGGGTCGAAGCGTCGGTTCTCGCCCGCCCACGCGGACTGCTCCTGCTCCTCGCGGGTGTCCACGTATGCCTCCAGCCCGTTGCCCGCGGGGTCAGAGAAGTAGAGTGCCTTGCTGATGCCGTGGTCGACGGGCGTCACGGGGACGTCCCGTTCGGCGAGGCGGTCGTAGACGTCTCCCAGCGCGCTCTCGGAGTCCACCTCGATGGCGGCGTGGTAGAGGCCGACGCCCCGGCCCGCGTCGGGGGCGTCCGCGCCGACCGCCTGCAGCGCGACGTCGTGGTGGTGGTCGCCCCACGTGAGGAACGCGAACCGTCCCTGGGTCTCGTTCACCGTCAGGTCGAACACCGCGCGGTAGAACGCCACCGCGCGGTCGAGGTCCCGGACCTTGAGGTGGACGTGCCCGAGGTGGTACGGCGTGTCCTCGTTCATACGTCACCTTGGACGGTTCGACAGTTAGCTCTCGGGGTGCCAGCGACACGCGCCCGCACTCGGTGCGTCAGTCCTCGGGCTCGAAGCGCTCGGCCGCCGACTCGAAGGAGAGTTCGGACTGCTCGGCACTGCGCCGGCCCTCGGCGGCCGCGATGGCCTCCGGGTCCGGGCCGACGTCGTCGTCGATGCGCGCCCACGAGTCGTGGACCTTCGCGTGACACCACCGGCAGAGGAACACCGTAATCTCGTGGCCGACGTCCTCCTCGTCGTCGTACGCGAGGTGGTGTTCCTCGAGGAGTGGTCGCTCGTCGGCGTGGGCCTGCCGGCGCTCCTCGAGGCCACAGCGCGCACACTCCCGGTCGTGCTGGCGGCAGCGGTAGTGGGGGCAGTCGGCCCACTCCCAGTCGCCCTCCGCCACGGGGCAGGCGAACTCCTCGGCGCGGCGCTCGGCCGCGAACTCGGGGTCGTGCTCGCCGTGTTCGAAGGCGTACCGGCACTTCCCGTCGCCGGTGACGTGGTCGCAGACGCCGGCGTGGTCGTAGGGGTCCTCCACCCCGACGGCGGTGCCGGTCGGCGTCTTCTTCATCGTGCCCGTGAACGCACTCGACCCGGTTGAACGTTACCGTCCACTCACCCGGCGACCGACTGCGATGCGGCCGTCGCTCGCGGCGTCGACACGAAAGAAGAAGGGCGGTACCGTCAGCGGGTGGCGGAACGTTCCGGGCTGAAACGGGACGCGTCAGTGGGGCCCGTTCCCGTTGCCGTGGTTTCCGTTGTTTCCGTTGCCGTTCCCGTTGTTTCCGTTGTTGCCGTTGTTCCCGTTCTCGTGGGCGAACTGGAACTCCACGCCGACCGGCACGCGGCCCGACTCACCGGACTTCCCGGCCCACGTGCTCGCGACGACGACCCGCTCGAAGTTGCCGTTGTGGAGGAACTGCTTCAGTTCACGCTCACCGCCGTCGTCGAACGTCCGGGTGTCGAGTTGTTTGACCTGGTAGTTGCCGTTGTGCTTCACGCCGACGAACGTGAACTGGTACTCGACGTTGTCACCGGTCGCCTCCCGGAGGCTCTGGAAGGGCTCGACAGAGTCCGTCGAGACGGACTCGCCCGCGACGGAGACGTCCTTCACCCACCAGCCGGGCTCTGTGACCGCCCAGTCGGTGACGTATCGGAAGGAGACGAGCACGCTCTCGTTGCCCTCGTAGGCCGAGAGGTCGAAGGACTGGGCCTGCCAGCCGTCGGTGTTCCCGGTCAGCCCGGGGAGGTTCGCCTGCACCCGCGGGTGGGCGCCGCCGGCCGCCGACTCGTCGGTGTGCTCGTTCGAGAGGCTCTGCCAGGTCTCGCCGCCGTCGGTCGACACCTGGACGAAGCCGTAGTCCCAGTTCGACTCGATGCGCTGGTAGGAGTCGAACTCGAGGGTCGGATTCTCCGTCCCGGAAAGGTTCGCCTCCACGATTGCGTGGCGGTTCAGCAGGTTACCCGACCCGCTGTACAGCACCTCGCCCTCGCCGGTGACCGGGTCGGTGGCCGTCGACCACTCGGTCTCCGTGAAGTTGGTGCCGGAGACGGTGACGTCCGTGATCGGTCCCGCCTCGGCGGTGTCTATCGTGCGGTAGTTCGTCCCCCAGACGCCCGCCGTCCCCACGTCGGTGGACGTGTTCACGCCGACGTCGACGCTATCGAACTCGAACCGGTCTTTCGGCGGGTTCCCGAGGCTGTCGGTCACCACCGCCGTCGAGAAGTCCTGGTAGAGGCCGTCGAAGTCGGTCCCCGCGCCGGCCTCGTCGAGGGTCGCGTCGACGCTGGCGATGCCGTTCTGCTCCTCCTTGGCGAGGTTGCTGACGAACGACTGGCCGTAGCGGTCGGCGACGTACTGCGTCCAGGCGTACGCAATGCCGTAGTCCGCGAGGACGTTGATGGCGCCCTGGTCCTCCCAGTTCGTCAGGGAGTTCGACGGCATCTCCTCGTACGCCGAGAGGTGGCTCTCGGGCGTGCCGTAGCCCGTGACGACCTCGGCGTAGTCGGACATCCCCTCGTTCACCCACGTCGTCTCGTCGGCGTCGAGGTCGGCGTGGATGAGGTGCTGGTACTCGTGGGCCAGCGTCCCCTCGTAGCCGACGTTCGGCGATTCCTCGGTGACGTTCGACCAGCCGTAGGCGTCGACGTTGATGACGTTCCGGTCGGAGTAGTCCTGGACTGTCGGCGAGTAGTAGCCCGCGATGTACAGCGGGTAGTCCGGGTTGAAGTAGTTCTGGTCGCGGATGTTCTGGACCAGCAGCACCGTCTTGTTGCCCGCGTTCTTCGTGGTGTTGTAGTAGCCCTCCGGCCCGATCAGGTTCTCGGTACCGTTGCGCGCCTCGGGCGTCCCGAACACCTCGGACTCCTTCGGGTAGATGTTCTCGTCGAACTCGTCGGCGAGGTGCTCGACCTGCGCCTCACTGATCGAGGGCGTCTCGCGGTCGCCCGGGACGCCCCACGAGAGGTCGTCCGCGACCCAGACCTCCACGTTGTCACCGACCTCGCGGAGTTCGAAGGTGGTCAGCGTGTACCCCTGCGGTCCGAAGGTGAGGAACTGCCTGGTCATCCCGTCCGCGCCGTCACTGGACGCCGACCCGGAGTCCGACGTCGACGCGGCGTCCGCCGACAGCTCGGTCTCCAGGACCGGCTTGTCGGTCCAGTTCTGGGACGGTTCGACCGCGCGGTAGCCGTCCGTCGAGTTGTTCTCCGCCGTCGGCTCCGGCGCCACTGCCGGTGCCGGGGCGCCGTTCGCGTCCGGGGCCGGTGCCGCGGCAGCGGTCCCGACTCCGGCGGCGAGCGATGCGACTACGAGTACGGCTGTCATGAGTAGGGCTCTCACTCGAATCCCCTGCGACTGTTATTGGTACGTATCTTCTTAATATTTTTCTAGTAAAGATTGTATTTTTGGTTCGTATCGTGGGTCTACCACGAAACCACACTGGGGCGTCGCAACGCTTAACGCACCCGCGACGAACACGGTGCTGTGCACCTCTGCCACGAACGCAACGGCGAGTCCAGAACGCTCGCCCACACCGTGGACACCGCCGACTCGTTCATCTCGCAGACACTCGGTCTGATGTTCAGGACGTCGATGCCCCAGGACTACGCGCTCGTCTTCCCCTTCGACAAGCCCGCCGCGCGCGACGCTCACATGGTGTTCGTCCCCTTCGACATCGACGCCGTGTGGGTCGAGGACGGCGAAGTCCAGCAGGTGAAACGGCTCTCGGCGTGGACCGGCCGCGGCGAAGCGCGCTGTGATACGCTCGTCGAACTGCCCGCTGGCGCCGCCGACAGCATTTCGGTCGGTGACCGCCTCTTCGTCGCGGACTGAGAGGTAGTGGCAATACCTGACACGCCCCACAGCTTCAGGTGGCCCCGGGTAGTAACCTAGGGCACACCATGTCGGACCACACCGGCACGGAGGATAGACGAAGTCGCCTCACGGCGGCTGGACGCGAAATTCTCCGGCACTACTGAATCAGCCGACGCCGACGTATCACTTCTCGACACCACGCTCCGGGACGGCGAGCAAGCCCCCGGCGTGTCGTTGACCGGCGATCAGAAAGCCACAGTCGCCCGCAAACTCGACGCGGCTGGCGTCGCCGTCGTCGAAGCCGGCAGCGCGTGCACGAGCGCTGGCGAACGCGGGACAATCCAGCGGGTCACCGAACTCGGCCTGGACGCGACGGTCACGAGCTTCTGCCGTGGCGTCCAGCGGGACGTCGAACTCGCACTCGACTGCGGCGTCGACGGCGTCAACGTCGTCGTCCCCGCCAGCGACCGCCACATCGAGGGGAAGGTCGGCACGACGCGCGAGGCCGTGCTGACCACGACCCGGGAGCTCGTGGAGTACGCGACCGATCACGGGCTCTGGGTCGAGGTCATCGGCGAGGACGGCTCGCGCGCCGACTTCGGCTTCCTCGAACGGCTCGCCGAGGCCGCCAGCGAGGCCGGCGCCGACCGGTTCTGCTTCGCAGACACCGTCGGCCACGCCAGCCCCGAGGCGGTCCGGGAGGGCGTCGCGCGCGCCGCCAGGCACGGACCGGTGAGCGTGCACACCCACGACGACCTCGGGCTCGCGATGACGAACGCGCTCGCGGGCGTCGGCGCCGGCGCCGACCTCGTCCACGCCACCGTCAACGGCATCGGGGAGCGCGCCGGCAACGTGGCGCTCGAAGAGGTCGCCATCGCGTTCGACCACTGCTACGACGTCGACACCGTGGACACCGAACAGCTCTACGACCTCGCCGCGACCGTCAGCGAGGCGACGGGCGTCCCGCTCCCGCCGAACAAAGCGGTCTCCGGCGAGAACGCCTTCGCCCACGAGTCCGGCATCCACACCGACGGCACGCTGAAGGACGACCGCATGTACGAGCCGTACCCGCCGGAAGCGGTCGGCCGCGAGCGCCGCCTCGTCCTCGGGAAGCACGCCGGGCGCGCGGGCGTGAGAGCCGCGCTCGCCGAACACGACGTCGAGGTCGGCGACGACGACCTCGTCACCGTCGTGGAGCGCGTGAACGAACTCGGCGAGCGCGGGAAGCGCGTCACGGACGCCGACCTGCTCGCCATCGCCGACGACGTCACCGGTCGCTCCGGCGACCGGGAGCGCCGCGTGGAGGTCTGTGACCTCACGGCGGCGAGCGGCGGGGGCACACCCACGGCGTCTGTCCGCCTCCGCGTCGACGGCGAGGAGCAGACCGCCGCCGGCACCGGCAGCGGCCCCGTCGACGCCGCGATGGCCGCCGTCCGTGAGGCGCTCGGCGACGTCACCTTCCACCTCGAGGACTACCACGTCGACGCCATCACGGGTGGCACCGACGCCGTCGTCACCGTCCACGTTACGGTCACGCGCGGCGACCGCTCGGTGTCCGTGGACGCCAGCGACAGCGACATCACAAACGCCAGCGTCACCGCCGTCGTGGACGCGCTGGACAGACTGCTCCCGGAGAAGGCCACGGAAGCCGTCGCGGACTGACGGCGACTGAGAAGGTTTCGAACGCCTCCCAGCGGTTCCGCCAACCCGGGCAGGGCGACACAGCAGTTGCTCTGTGGTGAGATAGTGTTGGAGAAGCGCCGAGGAGGAGATGGAGATTTGAACCGGAGCAAGACGGTCGCTCACTGGCGTTCGCGCTGCGTCTTGCAGGGTTCAAACTCCTCACGGCGTTTACGTGCCCACACGACCAGCGACACAGGCGTCGCTGGTCGGTTTGGTTCCCGAAAAGCGCCGAGGAGGAGATTTGAACTACGTGCAGGCGACCGGCTCGCTGCGCTCGCCGGCTGCGACTGCCCTCATTCAAATCTCGCTCGTCGATACACCGCAGACACGCGAAGCGACAGAGCAGTCGCTTCGCGGTGTCGTCAGTAGTGAAACGCCGAGGAGGAGATTTGAACTCCTGAGTCCGTGTGGACAGTTGCTTTCGAGGCAACCGCCTTGGCCAGGCTAGGCTACCTCGGCTCGTTCGATACGTCGCCGTGTTCGGATTTAGTGGTTTCGGTTCCACAAACAGCCATCGTGTCAACCGATAGCGCTAAACGGAGCGGGTCGTTCGAATCGACCATGGACGTCACCAGCGCGCGTGACGAGTGCGACGCCGTCCTGAACGAGGTCGAGCGGGCAGTCATCACCGACCGCGAGTTCCTCGAAACGGTCCTCGTCGGCTTCCTGGCCGACGGCCACGTCCTCCTCGAAGACGTCCCGGGCACCGGGAAGACGCTCACCGCCCGGAGCGTCGCCACGGCCCTGGGGCTCTCCTTCCAGCGGGTACAGTTCACCCCGGACCTCCTCCCCTCGGACGTGCTCGGGACGCACGTCTTCAACGAGAAGAGCCGGGAGTTCGAGTTCCAGCCGGGCCCGATCTTCGCGAACGTGGTGCTCGCCGACGAGATCAACCGCGCCCCGCCGAAGACCCAGGCCGCGCTCCTCGAGGCCATGGAGGAGGGGCAGGCGACCATCGACGGGGAGACGATGGAGCTCCCGAAGCCGTTCTTCGTCATCGCGACGCAGAACCCGGTCGAGCAGGAGGGGACGTTCCCGCTCCCGGAGGCACAGATGGACCGCTTCGTGGCGAAGGCGGGCATCGGCTACCCCGACGAGGCCGGCGAACTCGACCTGCTGCGACGGCGCGCGGGCCGCGACACGCGCAGTCCCACGGTCGAAGCCGTACTAGACGCCGAGCGCATCGAGACGATGAAGCAGGCCCCCGAGGAGGTCCGGGTCGAAGGCGGCCTCCTCCAGTACATGGTATCCATCGCGCGGGCGACCCGCGAGGACCGCCGCGTCGAGGTCGGCGTGAGTCCGCGGGGCACCCAGCGCATGTTCGAGGCCGCGCGGGCGCGGGCCGTCGTGAAGGGCCGGGAGTACGTCGTTCCGGAGGACGTGAAGCGACTGGCGCCGAACGTGCTCGCCCACCGCATCGTGCTCACGCCCGACGCCGCCGTCGAGAACGTCGCGAAGCAGGACGTCGTCGCCGACGTCCTCGACAGCGTCGAAGTGCCGACCGTCCAGGGCTAGTCGCCGAGGGCGTACGCCAGCAGGACGGCGGCCAGGAGCAACGCGATGAGCCCGGTCACCGGGAGGCTGGTGGGCCCGAAGACGTAGATTGCGTAGCCGAAGGCGGCGGCGAGCGACCCGACCGCGAGGCTCCCAGTCGCGTGGACGAGCACCGACTGTCCCGTCGGTGCCTGGCTGCCGACGTCGATGCCGAGCGTCACGGCGTGCTCGCCGGTGTCGTACGCGACGATGGCAGCGACGCCGGCGACCAGCGCCAGCGAGATTGGGAGGCCCTGGGTGGCGGCGAGGACGACGCCGACGAACGCGAGACCCGCACCGAGGGTGACGTACCGCCGTGTCGCGGTGTGGGCGCCGTAGACGACACCGACGGCGCCCGGCCCCACCAGCGCCGCGCCGACCACCGACCCGGCGACGACCGCCAGCACGGAGACGGCGGCAGCGACTGCGGCCGGCAGCACCGCGGTGGTCGGCGGACGCGGGTCGAACTCTGTCACTGCGACCACCCCCGCTGTGCCGTGGCGACGGCAACCGGGAACGAGTCCTCCGGCGACCAGTCGACAACGCGGATGCCGGCGCGGCGGAGCGACCGGATGCGCGTGGCGCGCTCGACGCGGGCGACCTGCTGGCCGAGTGTGTCGGTTCCAGTGACGTCCGGTGAGACGACCGTGACTGGGTTGCCGCCTGCCTCGATGCGCCGGACGTACTCGACGGCGTCGTCGTCGGCGAGCGGCGAGCAGAAGACGACCTGGGCGTCGGCGGGGAGCTGTTTCTTCAGCCGGCGGAAGACGAGTGCGGCGAGGAACCGTCGCTCGGGTGGCAGCGCCGCGAAGCCCCGCGAGCGGGCGAGCCGGTCCCGGAGGCGGGCGCGGTGGTCGCGGCCGATGCCCGGCTGGACCCACGTCCAGTGGGGGCCGAACGCGGCGAGGCCGACGCTGTCCCCCGAGTCGAGGAGCGCGGACGCGACGCCGCCCGCCGCCTCGACGCCGTACTCGACGGCGCTCTCCCCGTCGGCGTCTGCGACGTGGGACTGCTCGCGGGCGTCCACGATGGCGACGACGGTGGCGGCGCGCTCCTCGCGGTACTGCACCGTCGAGAGCTCCCCGGTGCGGGCGAGCCGGTTCCAGTCGACCCGCGAGAGCGGGTCGCCGGGGCGGTACTCGCGGGTCGCGTGGAACTCCACGCCGCTGCCGCCCTGCGAGGTGGAGACCCGGCCCACGCGCTGGACGGTCTGGCTGCGGAGCGGGAACGAGTCGAGTCGCGGCAGCGTCGGGACGGACGCCACCGTCGACGCGGCGCGGATGGTCGCCTCCGTCTCGCGGGCGCCGCTCGGGTCGCGTGCGCGAACCCGGACCGCGTCGAACTCGTACTCGCCGCGCCGCATCTCGATGGTGTACCGGATGGTCGCGGTCTTCCCGGACCGCAACGCGGTGGCGAGTCGCGGTGACCCCTCGACGACCGCCACGCCCTCGGGGACGTCGTCGACGACGCGGAGGTCCGGGAGGAACGCCCCCTCGTTCGTCACCGACAGCGTCACGTCGACCTCGTCGCCCGGGTCGGGGTCCTCGGCCTCGACGGTGCGCTCGACACGCAGGGACGGCGACGGCGCGGGGAACAGCTGTCCGTACGCCGCGTACGCGACGCCGAGCACGGCCAGCAGGAGTGCGGTCGGCGACGTCAACACGGCCCCGACCGCCGCGGCGAGCAGCGACAGCGCGGTGACGCCGCGCCAGCGCTTCGTCTCCCGGGTCGACAGGGAGACGATGGCTCCGTCCCCCGCAGCGACGTCATCGGTGGCGTCCCCGCCGCTGGACTCTGTCGCGGGCGCCTCGGTAGCGGTCGCCACGTCAGTCACCCCCCTCCACGTCGACGCCGGAGCGCCGCTCCAGTTCGTCGAGGGCGTGTCTGAGCTCCCGCTCGCGGGCCGAACTGATGCCCGCGATGGACGCGACGACGTCCTGGGCGGGCGGGGTGATGTCGTCGCAGAACAGCGCCGCCGCGGTGCGATCTTCGGTCCACGTGCCGTCTTTGAGGCGCCGCTCCGCTTCCGCCTCGGACCACCCCTCCGACTCGGCGAGCAGGCGGACCGCGAGGACGCGGAGGCGCTCGCGCAACTGGACGTCGAGGGACTCCCGACCGCCCAGGGAGAGCTGTTCGTCTATCTCGTGGCCGGGGCGGGGCGGTTCGAAGCGGCTCTCGAGGCCGCTGGCGCGCACGGACGCCTCCGCGGGGTCGCGGAACCCGACCTGCCTGCGAGCGATGAACGTCGCGACCCCGAGCACGACCGCGACGGCGCCGACGACCACCGCCGGCACGTCGGGCAACCGGACGACGTTCGCGACCGACGGCACGAGCGCGACCGCGACGCCGAGGGCTGCGAACAGCAGGCCGAGTCCGGCGAGCACGCGGCGCAGCATCAGTCCTCACCCCCGTACGTCGACTCGATGGCGCGCAACGCGTCGATGGCGCGCTGCTCCCGGTCGTCGGTCGCGGCGGCGCCGCCGTACCGGACCTCCCGGAACAGGTCGGTGAGTTCCGCGACGTGCGCGTCGTCCATGCCGACGGACTCGGCGGCGGCGGCGAACTCGGCGGGCGTGCTGGACTCGGGGTTCTCGACGTCGAGGTGGCCGGTCATCTCCCGCCACGCGCGGTACACCTCGTTCTCCACGTCGGCGGCCTCGGCGATGCGGTCGGCGGCCTCCCCCGCCACGTTTCCGAGCGCACCGAGTGCCTCTTCGTCCGTCTCGCCGGCCGGTTCCTCGGGCATCGCCTCGTCGGGCGGCGGGTCGTCGCCGGTCGCGCGGAACGCGACGAGCGCGAGCAGAACGACGACCACGGCCAGCGCGGCGAGCACCATCGGCGGGTCGAACAGCGTCTCGGTGCCCGAGGAGCCGCCGGCGTCGCTGCTACCGGGGTCGCTGGCGCTAAGCGGAGGGATGACCCCGCCGTTCTGGTTCGTGGTCGCTTCGGTGCCACAGCCCGTGAAAACGAGCCAGCCGGGCAGGACGACCATCGTGACGAGGAACAGCACGGCGACGGCCGGAATCCAGCCGTCCCGCCGGTAGAAGTACGCGCCGACGCCCACGTAGAACGCGGCGGCGAGCAGCGCGAACTCCGGAGAAAGGAGAAACGGCCAGCAGGCCGGCCCGATCTGTATCATCCCCTCGCCATCTTTGGGTTCGGGGACGCCGTTACCGTCGCCAGTTTCGTCGCCGTTCCGGTCGGCTGGGCCGCTCTCGTCGAATCCGGACCCGCTGGACCCGTCGCCGGTGCCGGCGGGGTGCTGGGGGTTCGCCAGCGTGGCGGCCGCAAGCGAAACGGCGAGCACGCAGAGGAGAGCGAGTATCAGGGCGCGAACGTTTCGGTCCACTGTCCGGCGTTTGCGATGTCTGAAGTATAGCTCTTGCGACCAGTAAGCGCGGGGTACTGTACCACGGCACGCGCGAGAGGTGAGCGGGCGACCCTGACCACACTGTGGTCGTTATGGGGCCAGAGAACGAAGCTGCAGTCGTGTTCCGTCGACGCTTCCTCGCGACCGTCGCGAGCACGAGTGCTCTAGCCCTCACCGGCTGTACCACCGGGTCCGAGGATGCCACGACGGATACCTCGACGACCGGCGAATCCGACTCCGGCGAGTCCGACAACGATGGGACCGACGAACTCGACCTCCGCGAGGCGAACGTCACGGGCGTCAGCGTCGAACAGACCGGCGAGGGCGTCCGCTTCGACGTCACGCTCCACCACGACGACGACGACGAGGACGGCTACGCGAACTGGTGGCAGGTCGAACGACTGGACGGCACGAGACTCGGCCGCCGCGAACTCGCACACGCCCACGGCACTAGGGAGTTCACGCGCTCGGCGACCATCGAGGTTCCCGACGACAGTTCCTGTGTGGTTGTCCGTGGTCACGACGAGACGCACGGCTACGGTGGACAGGCGATGCTCGTCTCGGTGACCGACGGCGCGACGACGGCCGTGCAGCAGGGAGCCGAGCCCCGAACCTTCGGAGCCACAGACTGTCCGTGAGGGGCAGCACCGGACCCGGAGCCCCAAATCATCCGCCCGAACCAGAATTAATTTTCTTCTAGTTTGCTAAATTTTAAATTACAGTAGGCGTGAGAGGCGGGCAATGCTGGAACACGCCGACGCAGTACCGGCGCCCGTCCCGCCGGACGACGGTGATGCCTGGTACGCGCCCGCTGTCCGCTCGCAGTACGAGGTCCACCCGGGCGTGGTGGTCACCGTGAGTGAGCGCGCGGACAGCTTCGAGTACGCAGTGCGGACGCCGCCGTTGGGCGAGGACGACGAGGCCGCCCTCGACCGCGTCACGGACTACTTCGCGGACGCGCAGCTCTCCCGGCCACGAACGCGGGAGGGGACGAGAGAGCGCGTCGCGGCGGGCCTCGGCGAGAAACACCGCCGCGTGCTCGCTCGCCTGACGGACTGCTCGCGGGCCGCCCGGCGGCGCGTCGAGTTCCACGCGCTCTGTGCGGTCCGCGGCCTGGGCGATCTCACGCCGCTGGCGCTCGACGAGGGCGTGGAGGTAGCGGACGCCGCCACCGAATCGCTGGTCGTCCACACCGCCGAGTACGCGCCCGCCGTCACCGACATCCCCGCCGACCCGCCGCACCTCGACCGGTTCCTCTCCGAGCGCCTCGCCCGGTACACCGTCCCGTTCCGGGACTTCGACGTTCCCGTGGTCGTCTACCGCGAGCGTGTCCTCGGGCGGGACGCGTTCGACACCAAGTACGCCGTCCGCGAACCCGACCGCCTCCCGGGCGACGACGAACTTATCGCCGAATGTAAAGACAGAATCTGGGAGGCCAACGTCGAGGGGCTGCTCGGCGACGGCGCCGACCGCACCGCGTTCGTCGCGGAGCGCGCCCGCGAATTCCTCTCCCGGCGGCTCACCGTGCGGAACACGCGGGCGTGGCTGGAGGCCACGCGACACCGCGTGCGTGCGGCGCTCGCGGAGTACGGGCTCGCGGTGCCGCCGGTCGGGCGCCGGTTCTCGGACGACCGGCTCGACGACCTCACGTACTACGTCCTCCGGGACTTCGTCGGCGACGGCGAACTCACTGTCCCCATCCGCGACGACCGCCTGGAAGACGTGGAGGCCAACCGCGTCGGCGAGCGCGTGAAGGTCGTCCCGCGGGGCGACCTGCGGGCCCACGGCGAGCGCCTGCCGACGAACCTCTCGCTGGACGACGAGCAGCGCTTCGTCAACCTCGTCACCCAGCTGGCCGCCCGCGACGGCGTCGAGCTGAACGCCTCGAACCCCTCGGCGAAGGTGAACCTCGAACCCGCGGAGGTGAGTGGGGACGTGACCATCCGGTGTGCCGTCGCGCTCCCCGTCATCAGCGAGGGCGGCCCCCACGTCTCTATCCGCAAGCAGGCCGCCGACGCGCTGACGCCCGTCGACCTCCTCCAGCGGAACAGCCTCTCGGCGGACGTGGTCGCGCTGCTCTGGATGGTGTATGAACACCACGGCGTCGTCCTCTTCTCCGGGCCGACCGGCGTGGGGAAGACGACGCTCATGAACGCCCACATGCCGTTCGTCCCCTTCGACGACCGCCCCATTAGCATCGACGAGGGCTCCCGCGAAGTCCGTCTCCCCCACGAGACCGGCGTCTCGCTCACCACCCGGGACCACGAGCGCGAGTTCAAGCGGGTCTCGATGGCCGACCTGATGACCGAGACCAACTACCTCAACCCCGACGTCGAGGTCATCGCCGAGATCAACACCCGGGAGAGCTTCGAGAGCTTCGCGCAGGTACTGAACACCGGCCACGGCGTCGTCGGCACCACGCACGCCGAGGACGTCGAGACGCTCGTCAACCGCGCCATCGAGCAGGGCGTGCCCGCCTACCTCCTCCGCGAGGTGGACCTCGTCGTCTTCCCCCGACACGTCGACGGCGACCGTTACGTCGGCGAGGTGGTCGAACTCGTCGGCGACGAGGAGGCACCCGACGACGCTCGGAGCGTCCAGAAGGACGACGGCACAATCCACTACCGCCGCGTGGTCGAGCGCACGCCCGACGACGACTTCTCGTTCGTCGGCGCCGAGAACGTGTGCTTCATCGACCGTCTCGCCGCGCGCACCGACCGGCCGGTCGCCGACGTCCGCGAGGAGTTCGCGCAGAAGCGCCGCTACGTCGAGTACCTCCACGACCAGGGCGTCTCGAACTTCGAGGAGCTGTTCGGCCTCCTGTCGGACCTCCGCACCGACGAAGCCGCGACCGTCGAGCGACTCCACCGGAGGGCCGAGGAGTGAGCGCGACCCTCGGGGTTCTCGACCGGGCGCTCTACGCGCTGTTCGCGCGGCAGGCCGACCGCACGCGCCACGACCCCGACCGGAAGCGCTACCGCGGTGCCCGCCTCGACGTGAGCTTCGACGTCTTCCTCGCTCGCGTCTACGGCGCGTCCTGGGTCGCGTTCGGCGCTGTCGCAGTGTTCGTTCTCGCGGCCGCAGCCCTCCTCCCGACCGGCGTGTTCGTCCCGCTCACCGCCTCGTCACCTGTCGAGCCAGTCGTCACGGCGGCGCTGGCGCTGGGCGTCCCCGCTGGCCTCCTCGCGAAGCGCGCGACTGTGTGGGCCGGCGGCCACTACCTGGGCCTGCTCGCCCGTGCGCGCCGCTCGGACGTCGAGAGCACGCTCCCCGGCGCCGTCCGCTACCTCTCGGTGCTCGCGTCGGGCACCACCGACGAGCGCGAACTTCTCTCCCGGGTCGCCGACCGCCCGGCGGCGTACGGGGAGACTGCGGTCGCGTTCCGGGACGTGCTCAACACCGCGGAGCTCACCGGGAGCGTGAGCCGCGGGCTCCGCGTCGTCGCGCGGGACACCCCGAGCCGTGACGTGCTCGCGCCGTTCCTCCTGAAGCTCCGCGAGCACGCCGCGCAGGGGCCGGACGCCGTCGCCCAGTACCTCGAACTCGAGTCCCGGATGCTCGCGAACCGCCGCGAGCGCACGCGAGAGCGCGCCGCCGGTTTCCTCGAACTCGTCGCCGAACTGTTCATCGTCCTCCTCGTGCTGCCCGCACTCCTCGTCATCGTCGCCACCGTCCTGAGCGTGCTCGCGCCCGGCCTCGGACGGACCGTGGCGACGCCGCTCGGCACCGCGACCGTCCGCGAACTGCTCGTCCTCGGCAGCGGCGGCTTCGTGCTCGTCGTCGGCGCGCTCGCGGCGTGGCTCGTCGAGTCGATGCGACCACGCGGCTTCTCCTGGAACGGCCACGACCGCTCGACGAGCCTCGGCGTCCTCCTGAACGCCCCCCGGAACCCCGCCGACGCTGCACTCGTACTCGCACTCCCGGCACTCGCCGTCGCCGCCCTGCTCTGGGACCACGGCCTGCGACCCGCGAACGTCGTCCTGCTCGGCTACGTCGCGTTCGCCGTCCCCGTCGGCCTCGTCGCGGTGCGGCGCGCCCGCCTCGACGACGCGAAGGACCGCGAGATCCAGGATTTCGTCCACGCCGTCTCCGGCCACGTCAGCCTCGGGCGCCCGTTCGGGGACGCCGTCGAGCGCGTCGCCCGTGACGTCGACCTCGGGCCACTGAACGGAGACGTCGCGGACCTCTCGTTCAACCTCGGGATGACCACGCACGACGACGACGTTCGCGCTGCAGCGCTGGACCGGTTCGTCGAGCGCGTCGACACGCAGCTCGCCGCCCAGACCGTCGGCCTCGTCTCCGGTGCGCTCGACGCGGGGAGCGACGCCGACGCCGCCTTCGAGGCGTTGCAGGCGGAGGTCGGCCGGCTCTACCACGAGAAGCGGGCGCTCCGCTCGCGACTGCTCGTCTACGTCGCGGTCGGCTGGACGACGGCGGTGCTCGTCGTCGGCATCACGGTCGCCGTCAACCTCTCCGTGCTCGATAGCTTCGCGCAGCTCTCCTCCGTCTCGAACGCCGCGAGCACGGGCGGGCTCACCATCGACCCGACGGCTGTGGACATCGAGCGGGACCGCTACCGGTTCTACCTCGTCACGCAGGCGACGATGCTGGCCTGTGGCTGGTTCGCCGGCGCCGCCAGCCGCGGACGCTACGACGCGTTGCTCCATTCGGGACTGCTAGTCGCGTTCGCCTACGCCGTCTTCGCGGGGGTGGGGATGCTGTGACCCGGGCGCAGTCGAACGTCGTCGGCGTCGCCATCCTGCTCGGGGTGACCGTCGTCGCGCTCGGGATGTTGACCGCGAGCGTCGGGACGGTCGTCGACCAGCACGCGGCGGCTAGCGACTCGCGACGTGTCGCCGCGGACCTCGACGGTGCGCTCGCGCCCGTGGAGACGACCGGCGTTCGGCGCGGCGAGCTCTCATTCACGAGCGGCGACCTCGACCTCCTCGCCCGGGACGTCCGGGTTCTCGACAGCGGCGGCGTGGTCGCCCGCGTCGAGGCGAACGCGCTCCGGTTCAGCGCCGGCGAGCGGGGCGCGACCTACCTCGCCGGGTCGGTTGTCACACACGGACCGGAGTGGTCCCAGACACGGACAGCGGTGCCGTTGTCGGCGGACCCGCGCGTGCTCGTGGTTAGCGTGCCGGCACTCCGGGGGGACGTCTCGCTGGCCGCCAGCGGCGGCGCGTCGTACACGCTCCGCTCGAACGTCACCCACCACCGCCGGTCGCTCGGCCGAGAGAGCTACCGCGTCGCCGTCGAGACCACGCACCCGGCGGCGTTCGAGCGGCAGTTCGAGCGGCTGAACGCGACGGTGACGACCCGGGACGTCGACGGGGACGGCATCGACAGCGTCGTCGCCGACTTCCCGGGCGTACGGACTGCCTACCTCGTGGTCCACGAGACGGAGGTGTCGGTGTCGTGAGCGACCAGCAGTCGAGAGCGGTCGTGCCCTCGGTCGGAAAGGCCCTCGAGGCCGGCATCGTGGTCATGTTCGTCGCGCTGCTGACGACGACGCTGTTCGGGAGCGTGGTGCCGAACGCCCGCACCGCGGCGGCCGACGAGGTGGGCGAGCGGACGCTCCAGCACGCCGCCGCGAGCGTCGAGCAGGCGGTTCCACCGGTCGGCGCAAACGTGGCTGTCGAACGCCGGGTCAGCCTCCCGGGGACCATCCGTGGCCGGGGATACCGCATCGAGGCCGACGGAAACGCGCTCGTGCTCGTCCACGCGAATCAGCGAGTGGGTGGACGGACCCCGCTCTCGCTCCCCGACCGGGTGCGCTCCGTGCGGGGGAACTGGACCGGCGGCGACGCCGTCGTTCGCGTGGAGCAACATCCGGACGGCGGGCTGGTGGTCGTGCTCACGGAGGGGTCGGCGTGAGTCGCGCACAGGCGAACCTCCCGGCGCTCGTGGTTGCGCTGTTGCTGGTCACCACGAGCGTGGGCGTCACTGTCGGTCTCGCCGCGAGCGCGTTCGCTGGGGCGGACGCCGACCCGGCTGACGCACGGCTCGCGGGGTCGCTGTCGGAGCGACTGGTCGCCGCCGATGGGCCGCTTTCGGTCCGCGCGAACGTCCTCTCACGGGCCGCGGTCGAGAACGCGAGCAGTGACTCGCTCCCCGAGAATGCGTCAATCCGGGTGCGCCTCGGCGGCGACCCGATTCTCGAACAGGGGGACCCCGACGGCGGCGCGACGATGCAGCGAATCGTCCTCGTCGTGGACGCCGAGCGACGGACGTTCGAACCAGCGCTCACCGGCCGGGACGCCGTGACGCTGCCACGCCGGACGTCGAACGCCACGCTCACGATCGACCCGCGGCCGGGCGCCAGCGTCACGGCGGTGCGCGCGAACGACCGCGTGGTCCTCCACGACCCCGGCGGCCTCGACGGGACGTACGATATCGCGCTCGCGCGCTACGACACCGTCGAACTCTCCTTCGACGCCAGCCGCGACCTCGTGGCGGGGAGCGTCACCGTCACCTACCGCGTCGAGACCACGACGAAGGCCGTCCTGGAGGTGACCGCCGATGCGTGAGCGCGCCCAGCTGTCCCTGCCCGTCGTCGAGGCGGGAATCGGCGTGCTGTTCGTGGTCGCCGTCGCCACCGCGTTCGCGTTCGGGGTGCCGGAGGTCGGCGTCTCCCGGCACGCCCAGCTCGACGCCTACGCCCAGGACGCCGCGACGGTGCTGGGCAACGAAGCACCGAGTCACGGCGAGAGCACGCGGCTCGCGGAGGTCGCGGCCTCCGAGGACGCCTTCGACCGGGAGGCCGACGCGCTGGAGCGCCGGGTCGACCGCATCCTCCCTGACAACCTCATGTACCGCGTGGAGACGCCACACGGCGCGGTGGGGTTCGTGCGCCCGTCGAACGTGGCGGTCGGCGTCGCGCACGTTCCGACCGGCAGCGGCCGCGTCACCGTCTGGGTGTGGTACGCGTGACTGACCGCGGCCAGCTCGTGCTCGTCGCCGCGGTCATCGCCGCGCTCGCGCTCGTCCCGGTCGTCGCGGCGTACCTCCAGTTCGGCTACGCGCCCGCCGTCGCCGACGTGGACGCCGACCACGGGTCGCACGTCTCGCGGTCCCTCGACAGAATCGTCGACGACGCAGCCGAAGCTGCGACCGGCGCCGCCTGGGGGGAGCGCGAAGCAGCGGTCGACCGGATGCGGGACAGACTGGACCCGCGAGTGCGGACGCTCGAGCGGGCGCGACTCGGTCGGGGCGTCGCCGTGAACGTCACCGAGAACGCTACGCTTGCGTCCCGGGTCGGCTGTCCGTCGGGTGACGGCCGGGAGTTCGGCGCGTGTGAGACGCTCGGCGGTGTCGTCGTCCAGGAGCGCGCGGGCGAGACCGTCGTGGTCGCCGTGGCGTTCGACGTCCGCGTCACGACGCCGGACGGAACGACGCGATTCAGCCGAGTCGTGCGGCCGCGGTAGCGCTCGCGACCGACCGCGGTCACGTCCCAGACTCGTCCCGAGGCTCGGCGGCGCTCGTCAGTCCTCGGCGAGGTCCTCGAATCCCCACTCTTCGGCACGCTCGGCGGCCTCCTCGCGGGCGCGCTCCCGGATGGCCTCGACCTTCTGCTCGTCGGCGAGGAACGCCTCCACCGCGTCCACGTTCTCGGTGGCGTCCTCCACGTCGGCGGCCGCCCGGGTGCGTGCGGCGAGGTCGTCGTCGCCGGCGAGTCGGTCAGCGGGCGTGTCCGGTGCGACAGCGGTGCGGTCCGTCCGGGGGACGGGGCCGTCCTCGCCCGCGTAGCACTCGACGCGGAGCGGCCCCGGTTCGGCGAGGTCCGCGAGCGCCGCGCTGCCGCCGCGGTCCGTCCCGGTGTGGACGACGTGCGTCGGCACGCCGTCCGCGAACGCGACGACGCCCGCGCCGTCGCCGTCGAGGAGGAGCGCGTCCTGTGGCGTGAACACGGCGTGTCCGGAGAGTTCACGGTCGAGGGCGAGCGAGAGCGCTTCGCTCGCGTCCTCGACGACCCGGGAGAACGTCAGATCGCTCATGGCTGCTCGGGGACGACGGCGTTCCGGAAGCGGTCGGCCACCGTGTCGGCCGCCGTGTCCTGGACGTCGATGGCGTCCGCGATGGTCCGGTAGGCGGCCGCGGCGTCGCTCTCCGGGGCGTGGGCGAGCAGCGGTTCGCCCGCACGGCGCGCCGCGCGCACCGCGTCGGCCTCGGGGACGGTGCCGAGCGTCGGCCCCTCGAAGTAGCGCTCGGACTGTTCGGCGACGCGCTCGACGGCGGCCGGGTCCTGGACCTTGTTGAAGATGACGCCGGCGACGCCCGTGCCGTACGACGCCGCGTACTCCTGGACCTTCAGGCCGTCCGAGAGCGCGGGTATCGTCGGCTGGACGACGAGCACCGCGCGGTCGGCGAGCACCACGGGGAGGACGGCGCTCCGACTGGACAGCGTCGCCGGCGAGTCCAGGAGGAGGACGTCCGTGTCGGCGGCGAGGTCCGCCACCACGTCGCGGAGGCGGTCCGGGTCGGCCGCGCGGAAGTCCGCGAGGCTCGTCCCACACGGGAAGACCTTCAGGCCGAAGCGCTCGTAGACGGCGTCGGAGACGGTGGCGTCGCTGTCGGCGAGCAGGAGGTCGTGGAGTGTCACGTCGGCGTCAGCGAGGCCCGCGTGGAAGAGGAGGTTCGCCATCCCGGTGTCAGCGTCGACGACCGTCACGTCGTGGTCCTCGGCGAGCGCCATCCCGAGCGCGAGCGTGCTCGTCGTCTTCCCGGTGCCACCCTTCCCGCTGGCGACGGCGAACGCCTCAACCATCGTTCTCGTCGGTGCGGAGCGCGGCGGCGAACGTCTCGTGGTCCTCGGGCAACTGGTCGAACTGGTCGTCGGCCTCGCGCCGGCGCTCCCGGAGGTCGTCGTCCGGGCGCCCGAGCGCGCGGTCCCGACACGCGTCGAACAGGTCGGCCACCGACTCCCGGTAGTCGGTGACCCGTCTGGCGCGCTCGACGGCCGCCCGGACGGACCGCTCGTCGCTGGTCGCAGTCGTCACGTCGGCACCCACGTCTGTGGCCCCGATTACGACGACAGTGGCGTCGGGTGCGTTCGCTCGGATGTCAGCGACGACAGCCCGCGCGTCGGCTACGGAGTCCCCGTCGACGACGACCACGTCGGGGTCGTCGCGGGCGAGGGCGGCAGCGACCGCGTCCGTCTCGACCGAGACCACGTCGGCGGCGAGCAGTGCCGACAGGGACGGTCGGTCGTCGTCAGCGACCAGGAGTGTCACGGAGTCCGATAGACGCGCCCCCGGCAAAATATTTTCGGGACTGCCGGGCGTAATACTTGCACCCGGAAGCGCTGATGATTCCGCCTGGCCGACAGTACAGCCGGACGCTGCGGCGTGGTTTGCGGAACCGGAAACCATATACAGTGTTCTAGACAGTTCTGCACATCTGCGATGGACCCGGCCATTCGAGTCCTCCACGTCGACGACGAACCGGACTTCGCCGACCTCGCGGCGGAGTTCCTCGAGCGAGAGGACGACTGTCTCGAGGTGCTGACCGCGACGTCGCCGAAGGACGCCCTCGACAGACTCCGCGAGGAACGCGTCGACTGCGTCGTCTCGGACTACGACATGCCGGGAATGGACGGCCTGGAGTTCCTCGACGAACTCCGTGACCGCCACCCCGACCTGCCGTTCGTGCTGTTCACGGGGAAGGGCAGCGAGGAGGTTGCCAGCGACGCCATCTCCGCCGGCGCCACCGACTACCTCCAGAAGGAACGCGGCACCGACCAGTACGCGCTGCTCGCGAACCGCGTGCGCAACGCCGTCGAACAGCACGAGTCCCGGACGAGCTACCGGGAGATCTTCGAGAAGGCCGCCGACGCCATCTTCCTCCACGACCCCGAGACGGGCGCGGTCAACGACGTGAACTCGCGGGCCAGCGAGATGCTCGGCTACGACCGGTCGGCGCTCCTCGAGATGGACGTCACGGAGTTCAGCGCAGACGAACCGGCGTTCTCGCAGGCGGAGGCCCAGGAGCGCGTCCGCCGCGCGATGAAGGAGGGCCCGCAGACCTTCGAGTGGCGCTTCGACCCGAAGGACGGCGCGGAGTTCTGGGTGGAGGTCCACCTCAAGCGGACCGTCATCAACGGGCAGACGCAGGTGCTGGCGATGACCCGGGACGTCAGCGAGCGCAAGGAGGGCGAGCGCAAACTCGCCGAGAGCGAGCAACGCTACCGGACCCTCGCCGAGCACTTCCCGAACGGCGCCGTCGCGATGTACGACGAGGACCTCCGATACACGCTCGCAGAGGGCGTCGCGCTCGGCGACACGCTACCCCCCGCGGACGTACTGGAGGGCAGCCGGATATCAGAGGTGTACCCCGACGACACGATCGCCGCCCTCGAACCGGTGTTCCGGACCACCATCGAGGACGGCGAGATCGGTAGCACGACCATCGGGGCCGACGGGCGACACTGGCGCGTGTGGACGGCGCCGCTGCGCGACGGCGATGGAGACGTGTTCGCCGGGCTGAGTTTCGCCCAGGACGTCACCGAGCAGATCGAGCGCGAGCGCCGCCTCCAGGAGCAGCAGGAGAAGGTGAAGGCACTCCACGACGTCGCCGCCGACATCGAGGCGTGTACGTCGGCCGACGAGGTGTACAACCTCCTCGTCACCGCCGGCGAGGACGTCCTCGACTTCGACCGCGGCATCGTCGACGGCGTCGAGGGCGACGAACTCGTCCCGAAGGCGATGCCAGACGACATCCCCGAGGAGGAGTACCACGGGGCGGTCCCCGTCGACGCGGAGGACAGCTTCGCCGCGAAGTCCTACCGGACCGGCGAGTCGATCCTCGCCGAGGACCTCAGCGAGCACGACGTCGCACCCGCGGACCCCACGTACGGGTCGGCGATAACCGTCCCCATCAACGACTACGGCATGTTCCAGGCGGTCGCCAGGGAGACCGGCGCGTTCGACGAGACCGACCTCGAGCTCACGGAGCTGCTCGTGAAACACGCCCGCGAGACGCTCACCCGTCTCGAGCGCGAGCGCGACCTGCGGACGTACGCCGCCGAACTCGAACGGCAGAACGAGCGACTGGAGGAGTTCGCCAGCGTCGTCTCCCACGACCTCCGCAGTCCGCTGAACGTGGCGAGCGGGCGCGTGGAACTCGCCCGGGAGACAACCGACAGCGAGGGCCTCCAAATCGCGAGCGACGCGCTCGACCGGATGGACGAGATCGTCGAGCGGACGCTCGAACTCGCGCGGGAGGGACGGACCGTCGGTGAGACGGAGCCCGTCCGCCTCGCCGAGGTCGCCGAACAGTCCTGGCAGGTCGTCGAGACAGAGAGCGCCGAACTCCGCGTCGAGGACGACGTCGCCGTCGAGGCCGACCCCGAGCGCGTCCAGCACCTCCTCGAGAACCTCTTCCGGAACTCGGTGGAACACGGCGCCTCGACCGCCGATAGCGTGACGGTCCGCGTCGGCGCGCTCGACGACGGCGGGTTCTACGTGGCCGACGACGGGCCGGGGATTCCGCCCGAGGAGCGGGACTCCGTCTTCGACCCTGGGTACACGACCGCGGACGACGGCACGGGGTTCGGCCTCGCCATCGTCGCGGAGATCGTCGAAGCCCACCGCGGCGAAATCACGGTGACCGACTGCCGCTCGGAGGACGTGGCGTCCGGGACGCGGTTCGAGATAACGGGGTTCGACAGCGCCTGAGAACGGTGGTTCCCGTCTGAAGAATCAGGCCTTCTCGTCGTCGTCGGAGCCCTCAACGGGAACCGTCGTCGGCTCGACGTCGCGCTCGCCACCCCGGTCCCGGCGCGAGCGGCGGCCGCCCTCGCCGATGTCCATCGGGAGCCGCTCGCGGAGGTCGCTGGCGAGCGTCTCGACGCGGTGGCGCACCGTCTGGGCCTCCTCCTCGAAGCGCTCGACGTTCCGGCTGACGCGGTAGACGCGGCTCGCCGGAATCTGTTGCATCAGGTCGTTGCCCTCGTCGTCGGTGCCCGTCCGGATCATCCAGTGGTCGCGGGCGTACACCAGCTGCTCGTTCGCGACGGTCTCCTCCGTGATGCCGTCCTCGTCCTCGTACACGATTGTCGCCTGGCCGAGTTCGATTTCCTCCATGCCACGACGTACGCGACGAAGCCACTTACGCTGCGTGCCGGCCCAGTGAGCCGCGGCGTCGGGTCTACTCCGACACAGGCCCTTTCCGGCGTGATACCGTACTACTGGGTGATGGGCCTGGTATCCCAGACGATGGAGTACTACCCGTACGTCGTCCACCCCATCAACGTCCTCGGGGTCGGCATCGCCCTGCTCGTCCACCACGAGTGGGCCAGGCAGGACCTCGACCGGGCGGTGCTCTGGCGTCGCCTCGGTGCGTTCCTCGGCGTCGGCTTGCTCTCGGTTCTGCCGACCGTCGCGTACTTCCTCGTCGTCGGCGGTGGCGTCCTCGAGGCGACGAAGGGGAACAGCGCCGTGATGGACGCGCTCGTCGCCAGCGGCCTCCTCATCGCCGCGGGACTGATGTGGGTCGTGTGGCGGCACTTCGACTGGGGGCCGCTCGTGCCGGGCGCGATGCAGGCGCTCGCCGCAGTGACCGCGCCGTACGCCCTCGTCTCGCCGTTCTGGAACATCTCCGGGCACGTCATCATCTCGCTGATGCCCGCGCTCTACCTCACGCTCGTCGACCGGCGGTTCTGGCCGCTCCTCGTCTTTCCCGTCGTGATGGTCCCGAACCGCATCTACCTGGACGCACACACGTGGGAGCAGTCCGTCGGCGGGTTCCTCGTCGCTGCCCTCGTTGTCGGCGGCGTCTACTGGGTGCAGGCGTCCGGGTCACTGCGACCGGAGCTGGGCGCGACGACCTCCTGACTGACCCTCGGAGTCGGCTGCACGGAGAGTTCACCGAGTTCCCCGGTCGATTCTGTAGGCGGTTACGGGGAGTGTGTGCCGGAAACACGGCTCTGTCCCTCGACCGTAGTTCGCTGGAAGGAACAGTCCGCCCTCCCCGATTTGAACGGGGGGACTCGTGGAGCCTTCGGGCGGTTTCACCGCCCTTCGGCGCCACTGTTCGCGGCCAGTAGGCCGCCAACAAGTCGACCTACAGTCGGCGGTGCTCGGTCATTCGTCCCGTGGCCGTGGGTTCATGACAACCCATGACCACCGAAAATGAACTCGAACCCCTCGCTCCCGAGACGGCCAAAGAGATGTACCACAGGGAACGAGAGGGCGAAGTTGCAGAACGAACGCTACAGGCACACCACTATCGTCTTGTCCACTTCATCCGCTGGTGCGACGAGAACGACCTCGACAACTTGAACGAACTTTCAGGTCGGGCCCTCCACGAGTATCGGCTCTGGCGGAAGGATGACGGCGACCTCAAGGCTGTTTCTCTGCGGACCCAGTTGCAGACCCTCCGCGTGTTCATCAAGTTCTGTGAGACCATCGACGCTGTCCCCCAGGACCTCCACGAGAAGAGTCTGCTGCCGACCCGCTCGAACGACGACGAGCAACGCGAGGAGATACTCCCGACGGAGCACTTCTCTCTTTCACTCCCGATTTCCGGTAGTGTGCGGTCGTTCTATGGTCCTGTGGCTATCTGGATGGCGCCATCGTCGCGCCACAGTTCGACGCCGAACCACGCTAGCGCGGTGCAGGCGATGGTCACGAGCAGAATCCAGGCGGGGAGGCCGAGCAGTGCCTGGACGATGTCACTGGCGGAGTTCGCGACGCTCGCAGGTACGAGTCCGGCGTCCGAGGCGCTCTCGTCTCTCACGGCGCTGGCCTGGTCGTCCGGGGCGGTTCGCGAGGGCAGGCCGAGGGCGGCAGCGCTCTCGCCGCCGGCGCTCTCGTCGCCAGTGTTCAGGCGTTCGGCCTCGTACGCTGCGAACTCGCCTCGGCTGTGGCCCTCACGGGTCAGGTTCCACACGACCTCCCCCTGTTCGTCTATCTCGACGACTCGCCCACCTTTCGTGTCGGTGATGAGCGTGTGTCCGTTCGGCAGTCGGTCCGCGTCGCGTGGCCACGTGAGTTGTTCGTCTTGCCACACCCAGGACTGCTCCCAGCCACCGTCTTCGGTTCGCGCGTACTCGATGGTGCGGTTGTTGTTCGAATCCGCGATCAACACGGCGGGCCCGCCCGCGGGTTCGTTGAAGTAGTCCGGGTTGTGCTGGCCGTTGAGCACGCTGAAGCGGTTGTCGGCGCCGATCGTCCAGTTCTCTTGGAGGCCGGTCTCCGGGTCGACGAACAGCACCTGGTCGTGGTTGCGGGGACTCAACATGACGCGGCCGTCGTCGAGTTTCTCGACGTCGTTGATGTGCGCCCAGTCGTCGGGGTAGTCCCAGCCCGACGTGAGCGGGAAGTTGTTCTGCATGTTCCACTCCCACGTGACGATGCCGGTGGTAGTGTTCACGACGAACACCTCGTCGGAGAACATGTCCGCGACGACGTATCGTGAGTCGCCGACGCGGTCGGCGTCGTGCCACTGGCGGTAGTCCGTCGCGTCCACGCGCGAGTACAGCACCTCGGTCTCGCCGGTCGTGAGGTTCGCGCGTTCGATGATCTGGCGGATGCAGTACTCGTCATCGCTGACGGGGTTGCAGAGTGACTCGTTGCGGACTTCGTCGGTGGCGACGTACACGACCGAGTTCGACTCGTTGGGGACCGGGTCGACGTCCCAGTAGGCGTCGTGGGTGTCGTTGTGGTACAGCAGTGTGCCGTTCAGGGAGTACTGCCAGATGTCGCCGCCGGTGACGTGTGCGGTGACGACGGTGGTCCGCTCGCCGGGGTTGCTCGTGTTGTACCCCTCGGCGACGGTGAGGTTCCAGTCGGATTGGGCCTGTGCGTCCGTGTCCTGCGCGGCAGTGGGAACCGCGGAGGCGACGAGGAGAGCCGACGAGACGACAATGACCGAGGCGAACACGGCCCTGAACGTCGTTGTGGTGCGCATACACGTCAGTTCAGGCGACTTTCCAAAGAGCGTATTTACTGGATCTATACCAGGTGATTCGAGAATCGAGACGGTTCGGTGGTACTTGACGTGGACGCGGGTGACGTGACCGCTACAGCCACACTGTTGGATTTACTCCCACGTTACGCCGGTACCGCCGCAGGACGCCTCGGGCGGATGGTGACAACGACTAACCAGCTGGTCCGGGACAGTCTACGTGAGACCTGCTGCGGAGAGTTCACCGGGTTCCCTGGTCAACTCACAGGCGGATTGTGCGGCGTCTGCGTCGAAAACGTGGCGCTGTCCCTCGAACGTAGTTCGCTGGAAGAACCAGTCCGCCCTCCCCGCGTTGGATAAACAGGCAGGTGGCAAGTACTGGGCAGAGTGATACCGGCGGACATCGTTACAGCCCCTCCAAGTGTTCGCGGCGCTGCGCAGCACGCTGCCGCTCCGAACGTCGGTCGTAGTGTTTATCCAAAATCCGCTCACTCGCGTCCATCCGGTCGCTCACCACGACACGGGGCGTGTCCTGAAGCCGGTACGCGGTGACCCGGCCGCTGCGCATATCGTGAGGCGACCGCGCCGATGGGCAACGGCTCATCCGTCCCTGCTCGGTCGCCTCACAGTCTCCTGGGTCGCGGTCGTGTGGGCACTCCTCCCCGCGCCAGCATGGCCGCGTTACTCGATAGAGGACGTTCCGAATCGTGGTCCGGGCGATTCGTCCCTGCGCAGTCGTCACCACCGGGTTCCGGTCGTGTTCGTCAAAGACTTCGCGACGGGGGCCAGAGATGCAGTCTCGAATCACGCCGGCGACGTACTCCGAAATCCCATTCCATCGCTCAGACTTTACTGACCGGGGCTATGCACTTCTGGCCGGGGAGGTTAGTGCTGAGGAGCTTGAGGAGTAACAGTTAGAGCCGCAACCGGTTAGTTACTGGATTGCGTTTTGCGGGATATGCGGCTCTGTTGAAATCCTATTTGTTGGACGCCTTTCCTACTGAAACAGCCGTTAGGTAGATGTGCGGAGTTATCGGATGGATTGCGTCACTCTCTGCCAGTGAAGAGTCCACCCGACCTTTTCGTTCGCGCCCTCCGAAGGGATGGTATGGACGACAGTCTAATCGACGACGTGGACCGGAGCATCCTGCACCAACTCCAACTCAACGCTCGCCAAACCGATACGGAAATCGCCGAGAAAGTGGATGTGACCTCCACGACGGTCCGGAATCGCCTCGACAAACTCGAGGATGGGGGCGTGATCCGGGGCTATTACCCCGAAATCAACTACGAGCAAGCTGGCTACCCCCTCCACGTCATGTTCGTCTGCACGGTCAATCCGAATGATCTGGACACGCTGGCCGAACAGATCCTCGACGTTCGTGGTGTGGTGACAACCCGCGATTTGCTTGGGGGCGAACGGAATGTCCACGTCGAGATCGTCGCCGGTTCGGTCAGAGAGATCGAAGATATCCGCAACGAACTGGCGGGCTTGGGCATGACCATCAATAGCTCCGAGATCATCTCCGAGACGCGAATCCAGTCATGGGACCACTTCTATCCACGGCCGGACCCCGACGCGGTCCAGGACGACGACACCGATGCCGGGCCGTCCGCCGGTCAAGGATAGTCAGGAGAACGATTGAAATTTTGGCTCTGTAGTTTCGGTATACTGCGGTTGATTTCACGGATATCTCACGCTCCGCCGGAGGTTGTAGACGGTCGCTTTCAGCAGCATTTCACGGAACTCCAGCCACCAGCTACGCGCACGC
>Ga0075106_1000130_pt1 | contig 43080 bp, 51 predicted proteins | sample AntDeeMetag02WF4_FD_69796 | JGI IMG/M metagenome (GOLD analysis project Ga0075106, IMG submission 69796) | Saline lake microbial communities from Deep Lake, Antarctica - Antarctic Deep Lake Metagenome 02WF4 | ecosystem: Environmental > Aquatic > Non-marine Saline and Alkaline > Saline | place... | reverse complement strand
GAGCATACTACGGGACAAGCCAGGCATACCCGAAGCCCCCGAGGCGAACGGGTGTGTGTGGTGAATTCTCACCTCCGGTATTCCCCGTCGTAACGGGTCGCGATCGTCTCTGTACCAGGTCGTCTCCGGCGGCGTACGTGGCTCGCCGTGATCGACTATCCCGAAGGCCCAATCGTAGCGGGCGAACGAACCAATCGCTTATCATGTCAGGCGGACAACTTGAACTACATGGGACTCGCTACCGCACTCGCCGACTATCTCGCCGACAAGCCCGCCGTTGCGGTCATCTGTCACAGGGAACCGGACCCTGACTGCCTCGCGAGCGCGGTGGCGTTCGGAACCATCGCCCGCTGGTGTGGCGCCGAGACGGTCGAGTACTTCGACGGCACACGGATATCGCGGCCGCAGAACCGGGCGCTCGTCGCCCATCTCGACGTGAACCTCCGACCGGTTTCGGAGCTGACTCCCGCCGAACCGGACGTGCTCGCGCTCGTCGACCACGCCGTCCCGGGCGAGCACGACGGTCTCCCGTGGGACACGCCGGTCGAAGTCATCCTCGATCACCACGAACACGACCGACCCCTGACGGCCGACTTCGTCGACATCCGGCCCGAGTACGGTGCCACGGCGACCCTGCTCGTCGAGTACCTCCGAGAACTCGGCGTCCCGGTCTCGGCCCAACTGGCGTCGGCGCTCCTGTTCGCGCTCCATCGAGAACGCCTGGATCAGGTCCGTCACCCGACGCGACACGACTACCTCGCCGCTGCCGCGATGATTCCGCTCAGCGACGCGGCCACGATAGATCACCTCTATCGCGCGGGCATGAAGCCGACGACCATCGACGCCATCGCGACGGCGATCAGGAATCGCCGCGTCGACGGCACGTGCCTGGTTTCGTGGGTCGGGTCGATACCGGACCGCGAGGCGCTCCCGCAGGCAGCGGAGTACCTGTTGAACCTGCGGTCGGTCGACACGGTGCTCGCTCTCGGCGCGGTCGGTGACGAGGTTCACCTCAGCGCACGCACCGTCGACCAGCGCGTCAACCTGGCGGCCGTCTTGCCGAGCGTCATCGGGACGGCGGGCAGCGGGGGTGGTCATCGAGATATGGCTGGCGGCGTCATCACCGCTGCTCCGCTCGACGGGGCTGCGTGGGACGGCCGGACCCCGGCCCCGCCGGCCGTCGACGCCCTCGGGTCGCGGTTCTGTGCGGCTATCCAGCGATCCAAGGCCACCGGCATCGCGTCGGAGCCGGGGCCCCCGGTTCAGGTCGTGGACACGGCCGTCCAGAGACGGAGCGACCGACCAAACGACCTTCCGGACGCGGTTCCAGCCGGTCGATCGGACGACGCGGTCTCTCCGTGGGGAACTGCCAGTGACGTCCACCAGTGAACTCGCTCGCGCGCGGGTGCCCGCGTTCTCGGATCTGCTCTTGCCGACTGACGGAACCAAGCGGATGACGAAGGTGATCGACGTGGCGCTCGACGTCGCCTCGCAGTACGGCGCCCGACTCCACGTGCTCTACGTAGTCGACGCCACAAACGACCGTTTCAGACGGCCGGATAGCCGGGAGAAACCGTTTCGGCAGGGCGACTGGGCCACCGGCGACGTGGCCGAACTGGCGCGCTACCACGGGGTCGAGGCCGTAACGGCGATTCGGGAGGGCATCCCCCACCACGTAATCCTCGAGTATGCGAGCGAGACCGAGGTCGATCTCATCGTCGTCGGCATCGATAGGCCCCGTACAGTCGGCGGCTACGCCGCAGATCTGCTCGGTCACAGCCCCATGGGAACGACGTCCAGTCACGTCATCCACAGGGCCCCAGTACCAGTTCTCTCTGTTCGCGTCTGACGATACCCGTCGACTAGCGGCGCCGCGACGGTCCCGCCCCGGTGAAACCGCTGGACGACGATACGCAAACGTACTGACCGGTCTCGCCATCGCCGCGTCGCCGGTCTGACCGACCCGCAGCGACTAGGCAGACGCTTCGAGGCGACGCCCTGTTTCCGCCGCCGTCACGTGATGTCGTCCGGAGGACTGCTACCGCTGACAGCCGGCCGTGGGCCCGCGACACCGGGACGGCGGTAAGCCCACGTGGTCCTCACGATGGACGGCGTTAGTGAGGTGGAGTCGGCGGGCGACTTCGCGGTGCTCTCGGCTTACCGTTCGGCAAGAGATATATAACAAAACCGAATGAGGGCGTAGCGATCCACATGGAAGATTCGACAGTGTACGGTTCGCGGACCGACGGTGAATCGATGCCCGGACTGGAGACCAGCTGGCGGTCCCTCGAAGTCGGTGGGATACTCATACTCCTCCTCGGAGTGCTGGCCGTGGTCTTCCCGTTCGTGGCAGGCGTTTCGATCTCGCTCGTGCTCGGCGGTTTACTCGTCATCGGCGGCCTCGTCCACGTCGCGCACGCCTTCCGGGCGCGCGGATGGACCGGATTCGCGGGACAGGTCCTGCTGGCCGTGGTCTACGCCTTCGCCGGGATCTCGCTGCTCGCGAACCCGCTGCTCGGCCTGACGACGCTGACGCTGTTGCTGATCGCCTACCTGCTGATATCGGGACTCGTCGAGGTTGGGATCGGGCTGCGACTGCGGGGGCAGCCGCGGTGGACCCTCCTCCTCGCCAGCGGGCTCCTCTCGGTGGTCCTGGGCCTGGTATTGATCGCCGGTTTCCCGTCGACGGCAGCGTGGGTCGTCGGGCTGTACGTCGGGATCAACCTGATCACTACCGGCGTCTCGATGGTGCTGATCGGGCGGGAGGTCCAGCGCGAGGTGGCGTCCGTCGGTGGCGCCAGCGGCGGCGTCGCTCAGTGAGGGCCGGGTAGCCACTCGTTTTTCGACCCGACGACGGGTCGGCACTCGCGTCGTCCACGGAGTCCGACGAGTCGCTCGGCGCCCACTGCGCTAGAAGTACGCGACGAGTCGCTCGGCGGCGTCATCGACGTGCGGTGTGACGAGGGCGAAGCGGATCCACTCCCGGCGCGACTCGCCGAAGGCCTCGCCGGGCATCCCGGCGACGCCGGCCTCGTCGATCAGTTCGAAGACGTTCTCGAAAGTGCCCGGGAACCCCTCGAAGCGGGCCATCACGTAGAACCCGCCTTCGGGGCGGTCGTACTCGGCGCCGGCCGCGTCCAGGGCCTCGCAGAACGTCTCGATCCGACCCTGGAGACGGTTCCGGTTTTCAGCGTAGTAGTCGGCGCCGGTCGTCTCCAGCGCCCGGAACACGGCGTACTGGGCCGGTCGCGACCCGGCCACGTTGGTGATCATGTGTCGGGTGCGAGCGCGGTCGAGCAGTTGGCCGGTCGGGCCGTCCTCCGGCGGGAAGACGGCGTAGCCAACCCGGAAGCCCGTGATGGCCATCGACTTCGAGTAGGCGTTCGTCGCGACGACGTTTGGCGAGTCGAACTGCAGCGCCGAGGCGAACCGCCCGGTGTAGTCGAAGTGGTCGTACACCTCGTCACTGACCAGCAGCGCGTCGTGCTCCTCGGCGATAGCGACGAACGCCGCCATCGCCTCCTCGTCGTACACCGCGCCGGTGGGGTTGTTCGGCGAGTTGACGACGATGACCGCCGTCTCCTCGCTCGCGGCCTCCCGCAGTCGCTCGGGGTCCAGCTGGCCGTCGTCCGCTACGGGGACGAAGCCGACGTCCGCGCCGACGAAGTTCGCCCGCCCCGCGTAGTAAGGGTAGACCGGGTCGGCCAGCAGGACCTCGTTCCCAGGAAAGTACTCGAGGCCGCCGACCATCGCGAGATGGTTCGCCTCGCCCGCGCCGTTGGTGACGACGATGCGGTCGCGGTCGACGCCGCGGCGCTCGGCGATTTCGCTTCGTAGCTCCGGCAACCCGACGCTCGCGGTGTACTGGTACTCGTCGGCACCGAGTTCGGCGTACTCGCGGAGCCCCTCCCGCAGGCCCTCCGGCGGGTCCCAGTCGGGACTCCCCGACACCATGTCGACGACGTCCCGGTCGGCGCGCCGCGCGTACTGGATGACGCGATAGAACTGGGGCGTCTCGTAGTCCATGCATCAGTTGTGTTCGCTGGCGGTCTTGGATGTTACGTCCCGGGAGAAGGACCTTCGTCTCATGCCCTCATCATCACCGAGAACAGCTCGAAAGCCCCCGCGGTCTCGGCTCGGTCGGCTCGCTGTGCTCCTCGCCTCCCTCCGGTCGGCTGCGGTGCTTTCGTCGCCGGCCGTCGCCGAGACCGCGGCCCCTTTCAGTCCCACCCGTGGGCTGTTGCACCGACGCTCGTTCGCGGTTGGATCGGACTTTTGGCGCTGCCAGTCGACCACCCGCTCGTGAGCGAGTCAGAACCCTCGATCGAAGAGCGCGTGGGCGAGGCGCTGCGGGAGCGCGGGGAGACGGTCGCCGTCGCCGAATCGTGTACGGGCGGCCTCGTCGGGTCGCTGCTGACCGACGTGGCGGGGTCGAGCGACTACTTCGACCGCTCGGTGGTGACCTACTCCTACGACGCCAAGCGGGACGTCCTCGCGGTGTCCCGGGAGACACTCGACGACCAGGGCGCGGTGAGTGAACCAGTCGCTCGCGAGATGGCGCGGGCGGTTCGGGACACCGCCGATACGACCTGGGGCGTCGCGACGACGGGCGTCGCCGGCCCCACTGGCGGCAGCGAGGAGACGCCGGTCGGGACGGCTTACATCGGCGTGGGGTACGCGGCGCCGTGGGGCTCGGGGGACTCCGAAACGACCGTCGAGCGCTACCAGTTCGACGGCGACCGACAGGCGGTCAAGCGGCAGATCGCGGAGCAGGCGCTGTCGGACCTGCTGGACGCCGCCGAGAACCGGTAGCGCGCTGCTTGCTGGCGCGCGAATCGGGGCCGCTCAGTACACCTTCACGTCGTCGAACCGGCCGCCGTAGGCGACGTGGTCCGGGTGGGTGGCCGCGGTGCCCTGGAGCATGATTCGGTCGAACTTCGACCACGTGTTCTCGTAGCCGAGGTGGCAAAACTCCAGTCCGCAGCGGAGCGCGTGGAGCGGGCCGTTCCGGTGGAAGATGCGCCTGGGCTCGCCCTCGCGCAGCGCGTCGGCGAATGCCGACTCGTCGGTCAGCGGTCGGTCGAAGCTGACCCACGCCTCGCCGATGGTCCCCCGGAGGTGGGCGTACGACGAGGTGAACGTCGGGAGGCCGACCTCACGCGCCAGCTCGCGGGCCCGCGCGTTGTGGTGGGGCAGGTGCTTGGGGTTGTACACTTCGACGCCGTGGATCCGGTCCTCGTACCGACGGATCTGGTCCTCGGTGAGGCTCACCGTGAGAAATTCCGGGTGGGGGACCAGCACCGCGGCGTCCTGCCGGTCGAGTTCCGCCATCGTCCCCTCGAGCGTCAGAAAGTCGGGGACCGGGTCGTCGAGACCCACGGCGAGGACGTGGCGCCGCTGTTGCCAGCTGCCGGTGAACAGCTCCCGGGCCGGGACCACCGTCAGTTCGTCGTCGGAGAAGCGCTCGGCGCGCTTCCGGACGTCGGGTAGCCGCGTGAAGTGGGGCGCGTAGACGAGCGCGTCCAGGCCGCGGGCCTTGGCCCGCTTGACGACGGCCTCGTCCAGGACCTTCACGTGCATGTCGACAGCGAACCCGTCGTCAGTCACGCCCCCACCTACTGCCAGCCCGGTGTTATGGATTTCTATGCGCCGTCGGCCCGCGAGTCAGCAGGCGACAGTCCGACCGACGGGGACACGTCGGGGCATGAACGTTTTTAACCACCCGTCGCATGCGTTCCCACAATGCCACGCTGGGAGTGCGCCATCGAAGCCGACGGCGAACTGTTCGACCGGGTCGAGGACCTCATCGTCCACCAGTCGACGAAACACGACCGCATCGAGTGCGAGGTCTGCGGTGCCGTGCTCCCCGACGGCTTCTTCGCCATCCGTCACGCCTTCGACGAACACAGCCGGGCCGAGTACGTCCGCGCCTACGACGCCGACGCCTCGGAGGTCCGCCGCCGCGAGAAGGTCAAGGAACGCATCGAGGCCGCGGCGGACATCCGCGAGGTCATCGACCGGCTCGAGGGCGGCGACGGCTCGATCTGAGGGGCTCCTCAGCACCCTCCCGACGCGCTCCTGCCCTGTCCGTTCGTTTTGTTTTTCGGTACTCACGCTCCGTTCGGTGACGCCGACCTGGGCCCCCGACCGTCTCGGTGTCCGCGGCGAACCGGTCTGGGCTGCTTCGACGACGATGCGCCGGCGGGATGCCACCACGCGGCGCACCGGTATGGTCCGCTTTCTCGTCGCTCGCTGGCGCGGTCGCGTATCACTGCTGGCTACCAATGGGTCCCAGGCACCGAGAACGAGGCCGTGGACCCGGCGGCGGAGCGTCGCGCCGGCGACGCGGAGATCGTCGACGAGAACGAGCGATAGACGTCGACGCCGACTTCGACGAGACCGACGGCGAACGCTCCCTCTCGGAGGAACTGGAGCAGTGGCACGAAACTCACCGTGGACTGGGCCGGGCCCATTGAAGGGGCGCGTCGCTAATTCAGCCGTTGCGATCGAAGAAACCGCTCGTTCCGCTCGCGGTACTATCGCTCTTCCGAGTCGAGCACCCGGATCTGGTCCCCACGGACCGTCACCGGAATCGGGACCGTCGCCTCGTACAGTTCGACGGTGACCTGATCTTTCCCTTCGTCGATCCGCTGGACCTGGGCCTTCTCGCCCTTGAACGGCCCGGCGATGAGTTCGACGATGTCCCCCTCGGCGATGCCCTCGACGTCGGGCTTGGGCGAGAGGAAGTGTTCGACTTCCGTCATCGAGGACTCCCCGGGCACGACGCCGTTGGCGTGGGGAATCTCGTCGAGGATGCGCTCGAACACGCTCGCGTCGTCCGCCTCGACCATGACGTAGCTGGTCAGCGAGTCCGGGGCGAGGGCCGCGTGGATCTCCGGTTCCTCGCGGTTGACGATCATGTCCGCGACGGTGCGTTCCTGGCTGGCCGTGGTCTTGACTGCGTAGATGCCCATAGTATCACGCCGGGACCGCGCCCGGTACGAAGTTCATTATCACGAAGATGGCGAAGCCGATCAGGCCGACGAGCACGACTCCCGCGCCCGCGATGAGCGCGACCTGGGAGAACTCCTCCCACGAGGGCGTGCTCGCGAGCTTGAGCACGCGCACGTACGAGGTGAGGTCATACGGTACGTCCATGGCGGAGCGTTGCAACCCCTTGCTTTTCTATATTGTGATGCGTCCCGGACGCGATGGCGCGGTGTTTCGAGCCCCACTCGTCGGCGGCGCCTGACTCCGGCCGCGTCCGATTCACTCCGCCGTCGACTCGACGTCGTCCGATCCGCACTCCGGGCACTCGTCGTGATCGAGGTGGAATCGCTCACCACAGCTCCGACACCGGTACTCCGAGCTCTCGTCGGCGGCCCGTTTCGCGTTCTGCTTGAACTCCTCGACTTCCCGGCCGAGCTTTTCGAAGAGACCCATCTGTTCGTTCTGTGGTCGACGCCGAGCGGAATAAGCCTTGGCCAGCGGACGGCGAACCGGATCGGGCTCGGGCTCGACGACGCTCAGTCAGACCGTCCGAGATCGCCCCGGTCTGCGTCTTCGCTCGTCTCTGCGATGTCGGTCTGGCCCGGCCAGAACGCGACGGCGAAGAGGCCGACGTACAGAAATCCGACGGCGGCGAATACCACCCATCCCGGCACTCCCGAGACTCGGGCCGCGGCGATCATCGACCCGTCGGCGCCGGTCAGCCGGATCAGCCAGACAAGCAACATTCCACACAGCAGCGGCAGGTACACCCGGCGGAGGCGGTGTGCCAGCGCCTGCTGGAGCGTCAGTTTCACCGTCGGCCGCCGGTAGTCCTCGCTCAGTTGCCGGCGCCAGTCGCGCTGTTCGACGCCCTGGGAGGGGTCCAGCGCGTTCGCGAACAGATTCTCCTGCATCGAGCGCACGCGGGAGCGGAACACGTCATAGCGCTGGAAGCGTCCCGCCTCGATGACGAGGAAGACGACGCCGATGACGATGCCGACCAGGATGATCGCGTGCCCGACGTCTTCGCTGGAGAAGGCGTACGCCAGGATGCCCGCGATGATGGTCACCGCCCAGTTCGTCGTCGAGTCGAGGCGCGTGCGCCAGTTGACCTCCCGGTCGAGTTCGCCGCGGTACATGTGTGCGACCACGGACCCGAGTCCCGTGCTCTGGTCGACCATCTCGCGACCGATCTCGCTCTGTTCCGGTGCCTCCGGGTCGAACCCGTCGTGATCGCGAGCCATCGTGTCACGATCCTAAGGGGACGTGAGAGAAACGTCTGTCGAAGGGACGAAAAGAGAGAACGGATCGCAGAAGAAACGGAGCGAGCGGTACCGCGCTATTCGACGTAGTCGATGTCTTCGCCCACCTGCTTTGCGGCCTTCTCGCGTTCGGCTTCGGACTTCCCGTAGATCTGGGGCGACTCGACGCCGGTGACGACGATCATCGTCTCCATCTTCCCCTCGAAGTCGTCGTTGACGCTGGCGCCCCAGATGATACGGGCGTCGGGGTCGATGCGGTCGTAGATCTCCTCGACGACGCCCTCGGCTTCCTCGATGGACATGTCCGGGCCACCGACGACGTTGACGAGGGCGCTGTTCGCGCCGTCGAACTCAACGTCGAGCAGGGGCGAGCGCAGGGCCGAGCGGATCGAGTCCTGAGCCTTGTTCTCGCTGTCGGACTCGCCGAGGCCGATCATCGCGACGCCACCGTTCTCCATGATGGTGCGAACGTCGGCGAAGTCGACGTTGACGAGGCCGGGCTTGGTGATGAGTTCGGTCATCCCCTTGACCGAGCGCATCAGCACGCGGTCGCAGATCTTGAACGCGTCCTGCAGCGGCATCGACGGCGCGTAATCGAGGAGGCGGTCGTTCGGGACGACGATGACGGTGTCTGAGACCGAACGCAGGCGTTCGAGGCCGGCGTCGGCGTTGGCGCGACGGCGCTCACCCTCCGCAGTGAATGGAATCGTGACGATAGAGATAGTCAGGGCGCCCGCTTCCTGGGCGGCCTGAGCGACGACAGGGGCCGAGCCGGTGCCGGTCCCGCCACCGAGACCCGCGGTGACGAACACCATGTCGGAGCCGGAGATAGACTGCTGGATGTCCTCGATGTTCTCCTGGGCGGCCTCCTCGCCGATCTTGGGGACCGAGCCGGCGCCGCGGCCGCCGGTGCGCTTGCGGCCGATGAGTATCTTCGTGTCGGCCATGACCTCGTCCGCCAGGTGCTGGGCGTCCGTGTTCGCGGCCACGAGCTTCGCGCCGTGGATGCCCTCCTCCATCATCCGGGTGACGGTGTTCCCGCCCGCGCCCCCGCAGCCGACGACGGTGATCTTGGTCTCCAGGTCCTTGACGACGCTCGAGAGCTCGTCGTCCGTCATCGTCCCCGACGTGTTCATATCGTCGGTCGTCTCGGGCGTGCTCGCCGCGTCGCGCTCCCCGCCCGACGTGGGTTCCTCCCGCTCGTCTTCGGCCTCCTCGATGGCGTCGTCGATTATGCTGTCCATAATTTGAACGCTGATAACAGACCCGCCGTTATTAGCTTTCCCCCTCCGTCTGACGTCCGTCGGACTGATTCGCCAGACCGGGCGGTGACGGTAACGTATCGTTTCAACGCCAGTAACTAGCAATTAAAACGTCGTTTCCGCTCTCTGCTGACGTCTTCGGGTTTGATAGTTCGGCCGTCTACCTCGACCGCTTCACCGCTGGAAAGCCGACCGAACTTCGGCCCCTCGGGGACGCCGATCATCTGTGCCCGTTCCGGGTCGAGCGCTTGCCGTCGGGCGATCAGATCGTCGTCGCTCCGCGTAACCTCGTCGTACTTCGTCCGGAGTACGTCGGCGATACCGTCGAGTATCTGGTCCCTGTCACTCGCGTTTCGGACCGCGACGGGGCCAACGACGCGCGTCCCGTTTTGTTCCGTGCCGAAGGCGACTGCGCGCTCCGAAACCGCGTTCAGAACCCTCTCAGCGTCGATACCGCACGCTTCGGTGAGCAGGTCCGCCGAGATGGAGACGACGTCGAAGTCGACGGGGTCCGCCGCGTCGTCGGCGTCGCGTGCGGCGTCACCGAACCGCAGCCCTTCGTCTATCGTCGCGATGGCGTTTTCGGCCCGTTCGACGAGGCCGAGCGGGACGCCGGTCGTCTCGCGGACCCATGTCTCGCTGACGACCCGATAGCCCAGGTCCGCGATGGTCTCGCGCAGGGCCGGCCGGTCGGCCTCGAGCAACGCGTAGTCGGCCGCACTCGCCTCGAAGGCCTGGCGGACGACGCTTTCGTTGGCTTCGGGGTCACCCATCGCGTCGAGACACCAGTCGGCGGCGACGTGGCCGACGGCCCAATCCGTCTCGCGGACGACGCGGTCGAACCGGGGCGCGTAGTGGCCGCCGCCGAAGCCCACCAGCTGTCGACGGGCACCGTTCTCGCGTGGTGTGTCGGGTTCGACCTCCCGGAGGTCGAGGATGGCACTGGCGACGGCGCGGGCGGCCTCGGGGTCGCTCCACTGGGCCTCGTCGCTCCCGACCTCCACGAACATCGAGGGGGCGCCGACGTCGCTCGGGCCGTGGTGGGTACACTCCATCCCGACCTCGTATCCCTCGGGCGCGTGGTTGCCGAGCGCCTCGACGACGCGCCGGTGCGCGTTCGGACAAGCGCGGGCGAGGCCGCCGTCCGTCCCACCGAACTCTGCCTCGCCGAAGTTACCGGTGTGGTGGGCGGTCAGCAGTTCGTCTGTCTCCCCCGCGTGGCGCGAGGCGAAGACGAGCAGGTCGGGGTCGTCGAAGGCGTCGGCGACGCGGGTCGTCTCGAGGTGGAGTTCGTCGAAGAATCGCAACTCGGCGTCGTCGAGGTGGGACACCGTAGCGCCGCCGTCGGCGTCCGTTCGGGAGTCGTCGACCCGCTCCTCCCAGTCGGCCAGGTCGAGCAGGTGCTCGCCGACGTGCTCGGACGCGCTGTCGGCCCGGGAGACGACGATAGCGAGCATCAGTCCGCGTGCTCCGTCGGTGTCTCGCGCCAGATGGCATCGCGCACGGTGTTCGCGGCGATACCGAAGATATCCACGACCGCACCGCGACGCATCACGAACAGCCCGGCGGCGAGTGCGATGTAGATGACGATGTACGCGTCGAGGAAGAGGAGGCTCAGTTCCTCCGGGTTGGGAACGGCGAGGACGCGGAGGATGAGGAACTCGATGATCACCTGCGAGAGGAAGAGGGCGAGGAGGACGATCGACTCCCTGACCGATATCTCGAAGTTGATCAGCAACGCGATGGCGAACAGCGACTGGGCGGCGGTGACCCAGATCTCGACGGACTGCTTGAGGTCGAACTGGAGGGTCCCGATCTGTCCCAGGGCGATGCTGTAGACGACGGCCAGCGTCCCGATCAGCAGCGTCCACTGGTTGAGCTTCGAGGAGATGAGCGCGTTGAAGCCGGCCGTCGAGCGCGCTTTGTTCACGAGCACCGCGACGACGATGAGTTCGGGGGTCTCGCTGGCCAGCGGTGCGATCCACTGGATCATGAAGAACGCCGGAATACCGTACTGGAGGCCCAGTTCTTCGAGGCCGTGGGCGAACGGCTCGACGGCGGAGAAGATCAGTGCCCCCGAAAAGGCGAACAGTACGAGGACGACCAGCGGTCGCCACGGCCGAGTCCAGCCCTGGAAGTACGCTGGGACGCCGCCGTGTTCCTCCGGGGGTTCGACCTCTCCCCGGAGGATGACGACGATGTAGGCGGCGTAGAGCCCGACGAGGACGACGGTGTCGAACATGCCGATACCGCCGGCGAACGGCACGAAGAACGCCCAGACGGTCGCGAGGAAGAGGAAGACGATCTCGAGGCCGATGTCGCGGTCGAGCTGGACCGAGTCCGAGAGCCAGCCCGGCCGGTTTCTGACAGCGGGGTCGCCAGTGTGCATCGCCCGGTACACGGTAAAGATGGCGATGCCCGACCAGCCCAGGCCGATGAGGATCCGGTTGGCACCGGTCATGTTCGCGATGGCGAGGTTGGCGGCTTCGGTGCCGCGGGGCGTCCCGGCGTAGGCGCCTGCGTTCCAGGCGTAGAGGGCGTCGACGGCGTACTCCGGGGCGACCGCGAGGACGGCCAGCACGGCGATGGCGAAGGCCGTCGGCACGTCCTTTTCGGCTGTCTCGGCCGCCCAGGCCAGCAGGAAGGACGCGCCGACGACGCCGAGGCCGCTCAGGCCGACGGTGGCCAGCGTCGAGAGGGGATACCCCCTGCCGAAGGCGACTATCCACGGGGCTGTCAGCAGGAACGCTGCCCCGACCGCGACCAGTGGATGACGGAGACGACTCACTACTGTCACTGAATGCTGTTCGGTTTGAAACTGTTGCGAAATACCGAGCACCGGCCGGGGACCGGGCGCGTCCGGATCTGTATGCTGCCGGACGCGGGCGGATCTGTCGGGTGCCGGGCGCGTCCGGGTCTGCCGTGAGCCGGTGCGATTTATATTCCGCGCCCCACGCAATCGGGTATGCAGGTCTACGGTCTCGTCGGGAACCCGGTCGGTCACTCGCTGTCGCCGCCGATGCACGAGGCGGGCTATCGGGAGGTCGGTCTCGACGCCCGATACGTCACGTTCGAACCGGACGCGGACGGCGCTGTCGCCGCGGTCGAAGGTGCGGACGCGCTCGGCGTCGCCGGCCTCAACGTCACCATCCCGTTCAAGCGGGACGTCCTCGACGCCGTCGATCCCGACCCGCTCGCCGAACGCATCGGCGCGGTCAACACCATCGACTTCGGGGCGGGGACGCCGAAAGGGTACAACACGGACGCCGTGGGTGCCGTCCGGGCGCTCAGGGAGCACGACGTCACCATCGAGGGGACCGCCGTCGTCGTCGGTGCGGGCGGCGCGGGGCGCGCGGTCGCGTTCGGTCTCGCCGACGAAGGGATGACCGTCGAAATCGCCAACCGAACCGTCGAGACGGCCTACTCGCTCGCTGAGGAGGTACCGGACGCCTCTGGCCACGGGCTGGACGACCTCGATGACCTCCTCGCCGACGCCGACGTGCTCGTCAACTGCACGAGCGTCGGGATGGACGAGGACCGCTCGCCGGTGCCGGCCGACGCGCTCCACGGCGACCTGGCCGTGCTCGACGCGGTGTACTCGCCTATCGAGACGCGTTTGCTTCGCGACGCCGATGCCGCCGGTGCGACGACGGTCGACGGTGCATGGATGCTCCTGTTCCAGGGCGTCGAGGCGTTCGAACGCTGGACCGGCGAGCGCGCCCCCGTCGACCCGATGAACGCGGCGCTCCGTGAGCGGCTTCACGACACCTAGTTACTGATCTACTACCGAGTGGCGCCCGCTCTGTCGCGCAGTTTCGCTCGCGGCACGGATCGCTGTGGCGAAGCCGCGACGGCCTGAACTAGTGTCGGCGGATTCGCGAAGTCGTGTCCTCGCCGACCGCTGCCCGGTGAAATCTCGGAAGGGATTAAGTGCCGGCATCTAATAGACCACACCATGGGTCTGATACAGAAGCTGAAATCCGCGCTCGGTCTCGACGGCGCGGACGCTCCCGACTCCGGGGCGGCCGCGCCGCGGGACGTCGACGTCACGGTCGAGCGCGAGCCGTCTTCGGAGTCCGAGGACGCCGTCAAAGGGACCGAAACGGCGGCGTCCCCGGCGACCGAGCGGGACGAACCCGACGTGGGGGTCGGGGCTGGTGAATCGAGCGAGGAGGAGGAGACACCGATCGAGGAGGCCGAACCCGACGACAGCGAGTCACCGGTCGACGAACCGTCCGACGACGGGACCGTCCAGACCGAAATCGAGGGCCTCAACGACGAATCCGCGGACGACTCGTCCGGGGACGCGACGGACGAGACTCCGGTCGAAGACGCCGAGGAGGCGGTCTCGGACGCGGACGAGGAAGCGGAGGGGGCGTCCGCCGGGACCGACGACGAGAGTTCCACCGGTGACACCGACGAGACGTCTACCGAGGACGCCGACGACGCGGCCACCGAGGACGCCGGGACCGACGCCGACGACGCGGCCACCGAGGACGCCGGGACCGACGCCGACGACGCGGCCGAGGTGCCCGACGACCCGGTCACCGAGATCAGCGGCATCGGTCCGGCCTACGGCCAGCGGCTCTCGGACGCCGGCGTCGAGACCGTCGCCGACCTCGCCGCGGCGGACCCCGACGAACTCGGGGCGGCCACCGACATCTCCGCCGCTCGCATCGAGGGCTGGATCGACGCCGCCGCGGAATACTGACGGAACCGCAAGGGAATTAGTCGCGCCGTCACTTTCTCTCTCCAATGCCGACCGTCACGACCGACCGGGACGCGTTTCTCGGCCTCGCGGCCGACGCCCCGGCGTCCGCCCGGATTCCCGTCGAGGTCCGCGTCGCGGTCGACGACCCATTTCTCGCCTACCGGCGGGCCCGCGACGGCGACGAGGCCTGCGGCGTCTATCTGGGGACCACCGGCGGCCAGTCGGGGTGGGGCTACTTCGCGACGACGCCGGCCCGGTTCGAGGAGGTGGGGCCCGACGACGGCTCCGCCCTCACCGCCCTCGATTCGTTCCTCGACGGCGAAGCACTCGTCCGGGGCGACTGCGATGTCCCCTATCCCTGCGGCGCCATCGGATGGCTCTCCTACGACGTCGTGCGGGAGCTGGAAGACCTCCCGGACTCGGCCGTCGACGACCGCGCGCTGCCCCGATTGCAGATCGCCGCGTACGACCGTATCGCCGGCTGGGAGGAACCCAGAGACGACGCCGAGGACGGTGGCGAGACGACGCTCCGCGTGACCGCGTGCCCGCGCCTCGACGAGTTCGAGAGCCCGGGCGTCGCCTACGCGTTCGGCCGCCAGCACGCCCTCGAACTCGCCAGGCAGGCCGTCAACGGCGACCCACTGGTCGGGGAGCCGCCGGTTCAGACGGACCGCGCGACCTTCGAGAGCGACTGCACGCGCGAGGCCTACGCCGAGCGGGTCCGCCGCGTCAAGGCGTACGTCCGCGAGGGCGACACGTTCCAGGCCAACGTCTCCCAGCGCCTCGTCGCGCCCGCGGCGGTCCACCCCGTCGACGCCTTCGACGCGCTCCGGGAGGTGAATCCGGCGCCTTACTCCGCGCTCGTCGAGTTCCCCGGCGTCGATCTGGTGAGCGCGAGTCCGGAACTCCTGCTCGAACGCGATGGCGACCGACTCCTCACGGAACCCATCGCCGGGACGCGCCCGCGTGGGGAGTCCCCTGACACCGACGACGACCTGGAGGCCGACCTGCTGGGCGACGAGAAGGAGCGCGCCGAACACGCCATGCTCGTCGACCTGGAGCGCAACGACCTGGGGAAGGTCAGCGAGTTCGGCTCCGTCGACGTCTCCGAGTACCGCCGGGTCGACCGCTACTCCGAGGTGATGCACCTCGTCTCGAAGGTCGAGGGCCGCTTGCGCGACGACCGGGACCTGACCGACGCCATCGCGGCCGTCTTCCCCGGCGGGACCATCACCGGCGCGCCCAAGCCCCGGACGATGGAGATAATCGACGAACTGGAGGCCACGCGCCGTGGCCCGTATACGGGCTCGATCGGCATCTTCGGCTTCGACGGCCGCGCGACGCTGAACATCCTCATCCGGACGCTCGTTCGCTACCGGAGCCGGTACTACCTCCGCGTCGGTGCGGGCATCGTTCACGACTCCGTCCCCGAGCGGGAGTACGAGGAGACCCTGGACAAGGGCCGGGCGCTGATCAACGCCGTCGACGCGGCCCTCGACGACCGGACGGAGTTGGCCGTGGAGGGATCGGAATGACCGGGGCGACACCTGACTCCGGCGCCTCCGAAGATCTGGCGCCCACCGTCCTGGTGATAGACAACTACGATTCGTTTGCGTACAACCTCGTCCAGTATGTCGGTGAGGTGGTGCTGGGCCTGGGCGGGACCGTCGACGACGTCCTCGTCCGCCGGAACGACGCCGTCGACGTCGACGGGATTCGTACCCTGGACCCCGACGGTATCGTCGTCTCGCCAGGTCCGGGAACCCCGGAAGAAGCGGGCGTCTCGATGCCGATATTCGCCGACCTCGATTACCCGACGCTGGGCGTCTGTCTGGGCCACCAGGCGCTGTGTGCCGCCAACGGCGCGCCGGTGGGCCACGCAGCGGCAGTCGTCCACGGGAAATCATCCGCGATGACCCACGACGGTGAGGGCGTCTTTGCTGACCTGCCCGAGCCGCTCGAAGTCGGTCGGTACCACTCGCTGGCCGTCGAGCGGGACGACCTGCCCGACTCGCTGGAACTGACGGCCTACACGGACGACGATGAAGCCGGCGTCGTCATGGCCGTCCGCCACGAGGACCGTCCCCACGTCGGCGTCCAGTTCCATCCCGAGAGTATCCTGACCGAACACGGCAAACAACTCGTCGAGAACTTCGTCCTCAGATGCACTACCACGTGAACGGCGACCTGATCCCAGCAGAGCAAGCGACCGTCAGCGTCGCGGACCGCGGATTCCAGTACGGCGACGCCGCCTTCGAGACGCTGCGGGCCTACGGCGGCGAGTGCTTCGCCTGGGACGCCCACCGCGAGCGCCTCCAGCGGACGGCCGAGACGCTCGGCTTCGGCGACGCGGTGCCCGACGATCTCCGAGCGCGCGTCGCCGAGACGCTCGACGCCAACGACCTGGCCGAAGCCTACGTCAAGGTCTCGGTGACGAGAGGGGTCCAGCCCGGGAAGCTCACCCCCGCCGCCGAGGTGGACCCGACCGTCGTCGTTATCGTGAAGGAACTGCCCCGCGGCGGCACCGACGGCGAGCGCGTCTGGGACGACTTCGCCACCGTGCAGACGGTCCGGACCCGACGCGTTCCGGACGCAGCGCTCCCGACGGACGCCAAGACTCACAACTACCTCAACGGGATCCTGGGCCGTCTGGAACTCCGCCGGGCGGCGACGGCCGACCACAGCGCCGACGAGTGCCTGATGCGCGACGTCGAGGGCACCGTCGTCGAGGGCGCGACGAGCAACCTCTTCTTCGTCTCCGAGAACGGTCTCCGGACGCCCGCGGCGGACCTGGACCTGCTACCCGGGGTGACTCGCTCCGTGGTGATGGACCTCGCCGACGCCGAAGACTTCCCGGTCGAGACCGGCCACTACTCAGTCGACGCCGTCCGCGAGGCCGACGAAGCGTTCCTCACGAACTCGACGTGGGAGATCAGACCGATCACGAGTGTCGACGGCATCGAAATCGGTAGCGGGCCGATGACCAAACTCCTCCAGCGCTTATTCGACGAGCGCGTGGAGGAACTGCACTACGGGTGACCGTGGCGGAGTCGATACGGAACGTCGTTCTCCAGATAGGTCGCTGGATTCGTCTCAGGTTCTTCAGTACGTCTGCCTATGGAACGGGTGGTTCTGTGGACTTGGTGCTGGAAGAAAGAGGCACAGCAACAGTCAGAAAGCCCTCGGCGCGCTCGACTGGCGCGGACCACGCTGCGCTCCTCGTGGTTCGAGAGAGCGAAGCTCTCTCGTCATCACGAAAGGCGCGGAGCGCCTTTCGAACGACTCCGCTGCGGTGCTTGCGGGTCCGTGCTTCGTCCACCCCGCCTCCCCCTTTCAGTCCACCAGGAGACTCACTTCGCTCGTCTCCTGAGCCTTGCGCTCACTCCGTTCGCGCAAGACACCAGAGCCAGCACAGCACCGCAGCCCTGCCCTCCCCCTCGTCGCGCGAGGAACGCGGTCCCTGGTGTCCTCGTGAGCGAAGCGAACGAGGTGGTTCGAGAGACGCGAAGCGCCTTTCGTCATGCGGAAAATCTCCGATTTTCCAGCAGCTCAGGAGAGCTTGCTCTCCTGGTGGAATGAAAGGGCGAGGGCCGGTGGCGCGTTCTGCGCGGCCCCTATCCGAGCGACGGAGGAGCGAGGATATGCCGCACAGAACGCGCGAGCGGACCGAGGGCTTTCGAGTTGTTTGCGTCTGTGACCGCAGCGAAAAGCACGATCTCACCCGTCGCTCAGTATTTCACCTCTATCGAACGTTCTCACCATATGAAGAACCCCCCACACCGTCCGAACAGTCCAGAATCGATGGATTCGATCAGAGCTGTCGTCGGACGAGCACCACGATACCAACGACCAGCAACAGAATTCCCCAGTACAGCGAGTCGTAGGGGAGCGCCTTCAGCAGCAGCGTCACGAGTCCGGACGTGAACAGGGACCAGCCGACGGTCGTCTGGTAGGCCATGTGACACGTTCGCCATCGAGGGCCGTAAACCCTCGCTCGGTGACAGCTACTCGCGCCACTTGGCTTCGAGCAGGCCGTACTCGTAGAGGTCGACGTGTTCGCCGTCGACGAAGGCGTGGTCGCGGCGGACGCCCTCGCGCTTGAAGCCGACCTTCTCCACGACGCGCTGGGATGCCTCGTTGGGGGCGTAGACGTCAGCGCCGACCTTGTTCAGGCGGCATTCGTCGAAGCCGTAGCGGAGGAGACAGCGAACGGCGTCGGTGGCGTAGCCCTGGCCCCAGTAGTCGGGGTGGACCATGTACCCCACCTCGGCGTAGCCCCAGGGGTAGGGGTCGAGGTGGAGGCCGGCGATGCCGACCGGGTCGTCGTCGACGGTAACGACGAACGAGGCGTTGTCCTCGTCCTGGCTCTCGTACCACTCGCGCTCGTCTTCGGCCGTCTTGGGGGCGAAGACGCCGACGCCCCGGCGGACGTCGGGGTGGTTGACGACGCGCTGGGCGAACGCCAGGTCGTCCTCGTCGACGACCCGGAGCGTGACCGCCTCGCCGCGGAGGAACGTGGGTCCCGGCATGGACGGAGCGTCGCGCGCGGCCGCATTCAGGATTTCCCCTGCGTGTGATGCAGTGCCAATGGTCGAAACTGGACCACGCTTAAGCGGCCAGTGGCGGAACAATCGGCTATGCTCGACGCCGGCGACCCAGCGCCAGACTTCGACCTGCCGCGGCCGACGACGGACGGCGACGACGTCTACCGCCTCTCCGCGGCGACCCGGGAGGGGCCGGCCGTCGTGGCGTTCTACCCCGTCGCCGATACCGCGGGCGCCGCGGCGTTGCTCCGCGAACTCGCCGCAGTCGACTGGGCGGCCCTCGGTGACGGACTCGCCGTCCTCGGCGTCGGGGTCGGTGATCGCGAACACCACCGGAAACTCACAGCGGAGGTATCGGTGCCGTTCCCGCTGCTCCTCGACCAGGACGGCTTCTTCGCCGACATGTACGGCGTCCTCGAACCCGTCGGAGAGGACGCCGTTCGGGTGCGCCCTTCGGTGTTCGTGGTCGACCAGCGGTGTTTCGTCGCGAACGCGTGGGTCGCCCGCGACGGAGGGGACTCGCTCCCGCTCGACGAGGTCCGGTCGACCGTGGCGTCGGTCTGACGCCCGCCCCGCCGAGTCCCGAGTCGAACCGCTCAAGCCCCGCGACTCGCAACGCAACTGCATGGGCACGACGCTGGAGTCACGCGAGGCACAGGCCGAGGCGGTCGTCGAGCGCCTCCACGAGGAGTACCCCGATTCCGCCATCTCGCTGCGGTACTCGAACCGGCTGGAACTGCTCGTGGCCGTCGTCCTCTCGGCGCAGTGCACCGACGAGCGGGTCAACGAGAAGACGACGGATCTGTTCGAGAAGTACCAGTCCGCCGCCGACTACGCCGCGGCCGACGAGGAAGAACTCGCCGAGGACATCTACGGCATCACCTTCCACAACAACAAGGCGGGGTATCTCAAGAACGCGGGTCAGATCATGGTTGAGGAGTACGACGGCGAGGTGCCTGACTCGATGTCAGGTCTCACCGACCTGCCCGGCGTCGGCCGGAAGACCGCCAACGTCGTCCTCCAGCACGGCCACGACATCGTCGAGGGTATCGTCGTCGACACCCACGTCCAGCGCCTCTCGCGTCGGCTGGGTATCACCGAGGAGGAGACGCCGCCGAAAATCGAGGAGGATCTGATGCCCGTCGTCCCCGAAGACGAGTGGCAGCAGTTCACCCACCTGCTCATCGACCACGGGCGCGCGGTCTGTACGGCCCGAAATCCCTCCTGCGATGAGTGCGTTCTCGCGGATATCTGCCCCTCGGCGAAGCCGGACAGCGACGTCGATCTCGCCAGCGGCGAGGCGTGGTGACGCTGGGGAATCGTTCCTTCGAGCGATGCAGCAAACCTGAACGCAAAGACACCGATTCACTGGTAATTGCGTTATCTGTCCGTTCACCTCGCCAGCTACCCGAGGTTTTAGTCGACGCGTCGAGACGGTCATGCCATGTCGACCCATCCCTATCAGGACCTCGGTGAGGGCGTCGAGGCCCGCGTGGCCGACCTGCTCGACCGGATGACCATCGAGGAGAAGGTCGGACAGTTGCTGGTCGAACCCGCCACCGGGTCCGTCGACGAGGTGGTCGCGGAGTGAGCGAGCGTGCAATCGCGTGACCTAGTACACGTACCGGATCACGAACCGGGCGAGCCCGACCACGTAGGCCAGGATCCAGAAGATGACGTAGCCGAAGACGCCGATGCGGACTCGGGAGCGCCAGTGGCTCATCGTCGGCCCGCCGATTTCGTCGAGCAGCACGTCCTCGTCGTACTCCTCGTAGAGGTCGTGTTCGAACTTCGCCCGGAAGATGCGCACGATGCCCGTGAAGCCGAACGCGAGCATGGCGTAGGCCTGCAGGCCGAGGATGGCGTGGAGCGCGGAGAGGCCGCCGAACTGGTCGGGAAGTCGCGGGGCCATCCAGAAGAGAAGCGGGACGGTGGTCAGGACGAGGCCGGTGACGACGAACTTGAGGTGGTGCATCAGCACGCCCCAGGTGACCGGCTCCGTCTCGATGATGTAGTAGGCGCCGTAGAGGAAACAGGGCAGGCTCAGCGTGACGGCGACGAGGACAACCGTCGAGATGACGGCTGGCGAGAGGCCCTGCATGGCCGCGGCTATGCAGGTCGGTCGCTAAAGGATGCCGAAGTCGGTCCGCTCGTCGGCCCAGCCGACCTATCCGGTTCGCTCGGCCGCCCATTCGAGCAGTGGGGTGAGTGAATCGGCCTCCGTCGTGCTCGCGACTGTCGCCCGATCCACGTCGTAGCGGAGATAGCCCGCCTCGGCGAGTTTCGGGAGGTGGACGTGGTAGAGTCGCACGTAACACTGTTCGACGGCCTCCTCGGGAACGTCCCGCGCGTCAGTCTCGCGCTCCCTGGCGACGACGTCGCGTGCCAGGTCCGCGAGGGCGACGGGTCTGTCAGCCGACCGGAGACACCGGAGCACGGTACGCCGCCGTTCGTGGGAGAGCACGACGAACGCGTCGTCGAGAGCGGAATCCGGGAGAATCGTCGTCTGAACGGTAGTCATCGACTAAAGGGAGGGTACCCAGTCGCTTGAGAAATCGGTCTCAGCTATCACATCCTTCAAGTACCTGTTGCGGTGTCACGACTCTGCGGTCACTCCCCGTTTTCGCCGTCCTCGTCGATGAGGAGTGAACTGTCGACGAAATTCCCCGTCCCACGCCGGAGTCGAGCGGAGACGGCGTTCGCCGAGATCCCGAGTTCCGACGCGACGTCACTCGCCGAGGCCTGGCGGGGGACGGCGAAGTAGCCGGCGCTGTAGGCGGCGACCAGCGCGTCGCGCTGTTCGGGCGTCAAGTTGTACTCCCGCTGTCTGGGCGTCGAGGGCCGGTAGATCCGCTCGACCTCGAAGTTGCGGCCCTCCCCGCGGAAGTGGTCCTGGAACTCGCCGACGTAGTGGTCCGCGGCGAACCGGAGCGTGAGATGCCAGGTACCGTCATTCCCGGTCGTCTCGACCACTGCACCGTGGTGGTCGACCATCGCGTCGACCAGGTCTCTGAACGCCTGTTCCCAGATGACCTTGTACAGCACGCCGTCGCCGTTGTCTTCCGAGACACTGACCTCCGCTAACGACGGATCCGTCTGGAGGACGTCACGGAACTCGCCGGCGTCGCAGTTGGAACTCCACAGGAACGGCATCACCTGCATCGTGCTGTGGGTCGCCATCCGTTCGGCTTCGACGACGACCGACGGATGCTCGGTCAGTGCTTCGTCGAGGGCGAACGACGACGACGGGACCGAGAACTCCCCGATGACGCTCATTGGGGGGCTGTATGGGGCCGAGAGCCATAACAGGCCGGCCAAACCACCGAGGTGTCGGGCGGTTTCCGGTCGAGTGCGGCGGGAGTCGCCGCGTTCGGGAACGCCAGCGACACGTCGCGGCGTTTATGCGCCTACGGGCCACAGTTTCGCACAATGAGCGACGCCGAGGACGAAGCGTACTCGGACCGTGGGGAGGGCGGGAGCGAGTCGGTGCAGGAGCTACGCGAGGCCGTCGACGAGAAGTACGACTTCGAGAACTTCGGCCCGGCGGAGATGGCGGAGATGTCCATCGACGAGTGGCAGGCGGCGTTCGACCCCGAGACGTGGATCACCGGCGAGGAACTTATCGACCGCGTCGAAGCTGACCTGAAGACCCGTGTCCGGAATCGCGAGGTGTTCGCGCGCGTCGAGCGCTACGAGGACCCGCCCCGGTTGCTGGCGTACTCCGAGAACTCGTACGCGATGGTCTACCCCGACGGGAGCGTCGAGGGCGAGGGGACCGTCCTCCGCGACGTCAAGCCGACCGTGGCGCTCTGTTCGATGGAGTCCTACGACGTCCCCGAAGCGCCGGACGGACCCGTCCTCCCGCGTCCGGACGAGGTCCCCGAAGGCGGGAGCGAACTCGGCAACAACATGCTCCAGGTCATCGCCGGCATGCAGATTCTCGCGGGCATCGTCCTGCTGGGTGGCGGCGTGTTCTCGTTCGGCACGCGGGGCGAGAACGCACTGCTGTTGATCATCGCCGGATTCGGCTTCCTCGCCATCGGGGTCGTCCTCTTCGTGGTCGTGGCCAACGCGCGGCTCTCGGACACGTTTCGTGCCGAGGAGTTCCGCGACCGCCTTCGAGGGGTCGGGCTCGAAGATGGGGAACGGCCGGAGTTCCTGCCGCCAGCGCCTGGTGAGGAGGCGGCGGGAGATGACGCCGGAGAGAGCCGTTCCGAACGGCCGTGACGGTTCCTGCCGGCGGTATTCGGTGGGTTTATACAAACCGGGGACTGAAATTCGGACGTACATGAACAGGCGGGAATTTCTACTGAGTGCTGGGGGCGCCACCGGCGGCGCAGCGGCCCTCAGCGCCGCCGGCCCCGCTGCCGCCCAGGAAAACGAGACCGCCAACGGAACGGAGAGCGGCGGGACCGAAACCAGCGGCGGTAACGAGACCGGCGGTGGAAACGAAACCAGCGGTGGCGACGGTGGCGGTGGTGGCGGCGGGAGTGCCGGACCGCCGGACTACGGCACCTGGTTCAGCAACGTCGACAACTACGGCGGCGAGACCGTCGACGCCACGGGTCAGGACGAAGTCACCATCACCGTCGGTGCCGAGGGTAACGGCGGCGCGTTCGCGTTCGACCCGCCGGCCGTCCACGTCGACGCCGGTGCCACCATCCTCTTCGAGTGGTCCGGCGATGGCGGCGCGCACAACGCCGTCGGCAACGATGGCACCATCGACTCGGGCGACCCGATCGGCGAGGCCGGCGTCAACTACGAAGTGGCCATCGAGGAAGACGGCATCTACCAGTACGTCTGCACGCCCCACGAAGGACAGGGGATGAAAGGCGCCGTCGTCGTCGGGACCGACTACCCCACCGTCGATACGAGCGGTGGCGGAGGCACGCCCGTCGACCCCGAACACATGGGTGTCCCCTTCCAGGCACACTTCGTCGGGCTCTCGACGGTACTCGCTATCCTGGCGACGCTCGTGTTCACCTTCTTCACGCTCAAGTACGGTGAATCGGCCAACACCAAGGGAGGGAACGACTGATGTCCTCGAGCGGCTCCACCTACGGTGACATTCACCGCTACGAACAGCCCCGCGAGAGCACGGCCGCCGCGCTCGCTATCGTCCTGCTGACGGTCATCGAAGTCGTGTTCGTCGGGCTGTTCACCTACGGTATCATCGCCCAGTGGGCAGGGACGAACGCCCCGCTGGGGAACATGTTCCTCGGGGGCGTCCTCGCGGTCATCTTCATCGACCTGGCGTTCATCATGGTGCTCTACCGCAAGGAGTTCCTCCCCGACGTGATGATCGTCAAGAAGCGCCGTCGAAAGTGGGAGGACCTCTACGTCCGTGAGGGTGACGTCGAGGGGTCGCCCATCGCCGACGAGGACCCGTGGGAGAGCGTCAAACGCGCGGTTTACCCCTACTACAAGAAATAGATCATGCCACTGGACGAAGACAAATATCCGGCCGAATCTGGACGCCGCCGTTTCGTCAAAGGCGTCGTGGGCAGCGCAGCGCTCTCGAGCGTCGGTGCGGGCGGTGCCGCAGCGCTCGACGCGACCACCGGGCCCCTCGGGGCCGGCGGTGGCCGAACGAACTTCTTCGGGATCGAGAACACCGAGGGACCGGCGCCACGCGGGATGCCGCTCATTCCCATCGAGATAACCGACGACGGCGAACTACGGGGCGTGGAGCCCCAGACCGTCGATGAAATCGACGAGGGTGGCAGCGGGTTTAATGGGAGCGGCGTCCCCTACACCTGGTCCTGGTTCCAGTACTGCGGGATCCAGTCGTACGCGGGGCTGAATCCCGAGGCGGACGAGGACAACTTCTTCCGCGCCACGCCCGGTACCTACGACTGGATGGGCGACGTCGAGGGCGGTGAACCCCTCACCGTCGACATGTTCGACGACTACCAGGAGTGGAACAACGACATCGGAACCGCCGGCGTCGGCAAGCCCGCGACTGCGAGCTGGCGCTCGGAGGGACCGGACGCACAGACCATCCCCGTCCAGGTCCTCCGGAGCCAGCGCGTGACCCAGATGGTCAACGGCGAAGGTCCCTACAGCGACCTCGACGAGAGCGTCCGGGCCTTCCTCGAGGGCGCGACGTCCCAGGACTTCATGGTCTGGTTGAACAAGTGCACCCACTTCTGCTGTGTCCCGGGGTTCAAGGCGTACGGGGACAGCGCCCGGTTCGACGCGGAAAACGCGGTGTACTGCCAGTGCCACCAGTCGGTGTACGACCCGTTCAGCCCCGTGCAGAAGGACTTCGTGGCCCTGCCGCGACCGGACGAGTGATACAATGAGTCTCGAACGCAAAGACGAACACGAACACGGAAGCTGGATGGAATCGCGGGACCTGACCGCGATCGAACAGATCTATCTGACGACGCTTATCTGGCTCGACAAGCGCCTGCGCGTCGTCGACTACCTGGAGATCCTGGAGGACATGTACTACAAGGTCAACCTCCAGATGCCCAAGAGCCACACGGAGCAGTACAACCTGGACAACAAGTTCTGGTACTGGTATCCGCTGTACGCCCTCGGGTCGTTCTCGACCATCGCCTACATCGTCGCCGCGGTGTCTGGCGCCCTGCTCGGGTTCTACTACGCGCCCGCGGCGGCCAACGCCAACGGCCAGCCCACCATCGCCTACGAGCAGATCGCCTTCATCATGACGGAGCTGAACTTTGGCTTTTTCCTCCGGTCGCTCCACCGGTGGTCGGCCCAGTTCATGGTCGCGGCCGTCTTCCTCCACATGCTGCGCGTCTACTTCACGGGCGCGTACAAGGAACCCCGCGAGCTCAACTGGATCATCGGCATCGTGCTCATCTCGCTGACGATGGTGTTCGGGTACACGGGCTACCTGCTCCCCTGGGACCAGCTGGCCTTTTGGGCCGGCCAGATTGGTGTCGAGATGTCGCTGTCGATTCCACTCATCGGTGAGTGGGTCGCACAGCTGATGTTCGGGGGCTTCACGCTGAGTCAGTCGACACTCCAGCGGATGTACATCTTGCACGTGTTCTTCCTCCCGTTCGTCACGACGGCCCTCATCGCGGTGCACATCGGCATCGTCTGGATGCAGGGCATCGCGGAACCCCACTAGTACAATGACAGACGACACAACCTCCGACGACGTTCGAACCGATGGAAGCGGCGGTACAGGCATCGTTCCGCCGGACGACGAGACTCCCACCTGGTCCGAGCGCAAGCAGCGGACCCAGGGACTCTCCCGGCTGACCTACGAGTACTTCGAGCGGGCCCGCCGCGAGGACCAGGACCTGCGCCAGCAGTCCGACTACGTCGAGCGCGACGTCCTGGGCTTCCCGGCTTGGCCCCACGAGATGATCCGTAACCTCGCGCTGACGAGCTTCTTCGTCGGCATCATCATCTTCCTCTCGGCCGCGCTCCCGCCCCACATCGGCCCGCCGGCCAACGCTTCCAGCACGCCGGCGGTCATCCTGCCCGACTGGTACCTTTACTGGTCGTTCGGGCTGTTGAAGCTGGGCTTCCTCAACCCCGAACTCTCGCTGCTCGGGGACACGAAGCTGCTGGCCGACCGGACCTACGGCGTCATGGCCAACGTCGTCATCGTCGGCTTCATCGCCATCGTCCCCTTCCTGAACAAGGGGAGCGCCCGGCGCCCCGTCGAGCAGCCGTTCTGGGCCGCCGTCGGCATGTCCGGCGTGATCTTCTCGATCACCATCGCCGCGCTGTCGGTCAAGAACCTGCTCCCGATGAACTCCGAACTCCTGCAGGATCTGACCTTCCTGCTCCCCTTCGTCGGCGCGTTCATCACCTACGCGGTGTTGCGGACGATGCGCGAGGGGTACATGTTCAACCTCAACCGTCGGTACTACCGCCTGCGACCGCCGAAATAGCGGTTCCGCGCTGGGAGTGGTTCCCTTCCGTGCTCGTTTTCCAGTGTCTCTTCCGTCGAACAGCGCCAGCGTCGTGGCCCACATACGCTCGCGTGTTACGTGGTGAGCTTGTCGCCGTCGGCACGAACTCGCCGCAGTAAAGTACGTCCCGCCCGTTCCCGTCCGTAATGACTGACGACCGGTCGGAGGGCGTCGACGAACCGGAGCCGGCGTCGGAGACGCGCGACGTCGTGGTCCCGCTCCGGGTGTACAAGACGGTGACCGTCTTCTCGACGCTGTTCGCCGTCGCCGCCGTCGTCGGCGGGTTCCTCCTCATCGACCAGGCGACCGACCGGGCGACGCTACCGACCGCCGAAATCGACCCGGTGGTCGCCATCGCCGGTATCGCGCTCATCGTCGTCGGCGGGGGGACCTACGCGTTCTCGACGCGCTTTCGCACTACGGAAATGGGAAAGTCTAAAGACGACGCCGACGAACCCTCAGATAATGGCTGACGAATTCGCGAAAGGCTTCGGTATCCTCGTGGTCGCCGGGCTCGGGTGGATGACCCTGGCGGGCTGGTACAGGACGCCGTCGTTCGAAGGGCAACAGCTCAGCGCCCCGGCCCCCGAGGCCGCCACGGTGTACGACCAGATCGCGATCACTCTCGAACCCGTCCTGTTCTGGTTCGCCATCCTCGGGGCGTTGACGTTCTGGATCCTCATCCCCGCGTTTGAGCGCGCGCGAGACTCGTACGCCGAACGCTCGCAGTAACGGTCTCTCGATTCACTTCGGTCCGACTTCTCTCTCGTTTATTTTCCAGCAGTAACGGCTGTCCCCGGTATTTGGGTGTGTGTAGTGAGCGGTGTGTTCGGTGCTATTGTGGTAGGAGAAAGGGAGAGAGAACAGCAACACGTAGAAAACCCTCGGCGGGCTGGACTCGCGCGGCTCGCTGCGGTCCTCGCCTTTGGCTCCGGTCCTTGCGTCGCCGTGCTTCGTCCACCCCGCCTCGCCCTTTCAGTCCACCGTCAGAGCAAGCTCTGACGAGCCCTCGTTCGCTTCGCTCACGAGGACTCCAGGGACCGCACCGCAGACCTGCCATTCCCCTGGTCGCGGCATGAACGCCGCTCCCGGCCAGGCGGTTGCTGCAGGACGCGTGATTCGGCGCGGACGCACCGAATCCGGGGAGGAGTGGTGGTTACAATCGCGAGCGCGTTTCATCGCGCGAGCCGCGCGGGGCCTGGTGGACTGAAAGGGCGAGGGCCGGTGGCGCGTTCTGCGCGGCCCCTATCCGAGCGACGGAGGAGCGAGGATATGCCGCACAGAACGCGCGAGCGGACCGAGGGCTTTCGACGTGTTTGCGGTCACGCTAGACTGGTCGGCTCGATCGCCACCAATCGATACCTCTCTCATCTGTACTGACCAGAACTCACGCATGGCAGAGAACCAGAAACCGGAACCCAGAACAGAAAACCGAGGGGCGCTAGATCAGCGAGTCGATAGAGCCGGTGAAGGCGACCTGGAAGAGCACGTACAGGAGGGCGAGCACCCAGGCGCCGATGGCGGCCTTGGGGCGGTCGAGCGGCAGGTCGCGTCGGGCCTCGACTTTGCGCGATTCGAACTCGAAGAAGTCGGTGATGACCATCCCGACAACGAGTACGGACATGACCATGCCGCCGTGTTGCTGCACGGTGAGGAAGTAAAAGGAGGCGAGGACGAGCACGAGGTTCGTCGCCTCGTGGGGGATCCATCGGGTGATGGCGTCGACGCCGTCGTCCTCGTACTGGTCGACGTATCGACGCTGGGCGAGGAACCGGGTCACCATGTTGACCAGGACGAGTGCCAGTAACACGATCTCGATCTGGCCCTGGAGGGCGGTGTCCAGCGGCCCGAACAGGTTCACGAACGGCTCCGTCTGCATATCTTGCAGTGTGTCCACCGTCCATTAGTGTCTTTCCAATTTCCAGCGGGTACCAGCCGGCAAACTCGTCGAACACTGACAGTTTCGACGGTCGACTGGGGTCCGTCGGCTAGAATTCCGGGTCGCTCGCCGGCGTCAGGGCGACATCGACGGACTGGTCGGGCGAGACGGTGACCGGCTCGCCAGCGGCGACGGTGGCCACTTCGCGGTCGTCGGCGACCAGTGTCACCGGGGTCTCGTCGCGTTCGACCGTGAGCCGGAGGTCTTCGAGGGCGAGGACCCAGTGGTCGGGGTCGGTGGCGAAGGGGGCGATAGGCGCCACGGGGCCGACGCCCGTCCCCGGGGCGACGACCGGACAGCCGAGCCGGCGGGCGTAGCCGGGCGAGCCAGCGGGCGTCGCGACGACGACGCCGTCCGCGCGGAACTGGCCGACGTGGCTGTCCCGACTGCCCACCGCGTACTCCGAGATGTGGGCGACTTCCGCCGTCAGTAGCGACACGTCGGCGACGGCGCTGGCGACCCGCTCGCCGTCGTATTCGACGCGAAGTATCGGGTACGACTGCGTCTCGGCGTCACCGGCGAGGGCGGTATCGAGGGCCGCCGCGACGGACTCGGCCGGCACGGACCGGAATCCCCGGGCGACGTCGACCGGCAGGACCGGTGGAGCGGGCCCGGACCGCGCGAGTCGCGCGAAGGCGGCGTCACCGACGGCAACGAAGAGTGCCGGCGACGCGGCCAGCACGGATTCGACGTCGCCCGCCCGCGGGCGGGCGCCCGTCGCAGCGACGGCGGCCTCCAGGTCACCCGTCGCGTCGCCGACGACGCCGACGAGCGGCTCCCCGTCGTTCATGCTTCGAAACTCAGGCCAGGCGGAGAAAAAGCTGCTGACCTCGCCCGACGCGCCGGGGCGTTATCGAGGGGCTCAGCGATGACGGACCGGCGACATCGCCGATCAGAGACCGAGTCTATCCCGGGCGAATCGAGCGAGTAGCGGCAAGTCCGAGAGGTGCATGAGGTTCCGCATCGCCAGTCGGTTTCCGTTGTTCACTTGCTCCAGTGTGTCCTCGTCCGTGGCCTGCAGGTCGGCCATCAGGCGGTCGTAGCGCTCGTTGGGAGCGAGATAGAGGAGCTGGGTCATCACCAGCCGCGGGCGCATCTGCGGGGCGACGTCGCGGTGCCACAGTTCGTCGTACGTCGACAGCGCCTCGGCGGAGGTGTCGGGCTCCTCGGGCGTGAGACACGCGTCCGCCGTGATAGCCGCCGCCCGCGCTGACTTCATGCCCGAGTGGATACCCTCGCCCCACAGCGGGTCGATCGTCGGGACGGTGTCGCCGATGGCCATGAAGTTGTCCGTGCTCATACGCTCCGGGAGCTGGATGTGGGCCGAGCCGCGGTGTTGCTTGCTCTCGAGGCGGTCGGCGCCGTCGAAGCGCGGGTCGCGGTCGATCCAGTAGTTCAGGTAGTCGTCGATGCCCATCCCATCCTTCGCGTAGGCGTCGTGTGAGTCGTTCTGGATGTAGCAGAGACCGACCTTCGCGGTGTCGGCCCCGGTGTGGAAAATCCACGAGTAGCCCCCAGGTGCCAGGTCGTGGTCCAGGCGAAGCATCATCGAGTCGTGCAGATCGGCGAACTCCGGGTGGTTCACGTCGATGCCCTCGAACTCGTACTCGATGCCGATGGCCTGGTGTTCGCGTTCGAGACCGGTGACGTCGAGTTTCTTGGCCAGCGGCGCGGCGGGGCCGGTCGCGTCGACGACGACGTCGGCGTACACCTCCTCCGACCCGTCGTACCTGACGCCGACGATTTCGCCGCCGTCCATGATGGGCGCCGAGACGCGCGAGCCGAACCGATACTCCGCGCCCTGCTCGCGGCCGTCGCGGACGAGGAAACGCTTGAAGTCGGCGAACTCCAGGACGGCGCCGGCCTGGTCGCGCACGTAGTGCTCGTTGGGCGACTCGAGGACGACCTTGTCGGTGTAGTGCATCACGACGTCGTCCGGGATGCCGAACGACGCCATCATCGACGGGAAGGTACCGGCGGTGGACTTGTTGCTCTGACGCGGGAACTCGTCTTCGGGCTCGGTTTCGAGCACGAGGACGTCGTAGTTCCTCGCCGCCAAATCGCGGGCACACTGAGCGCCGGCCGGCCCGGCCCCGGCTATAACCACGTCAAAGCGATCGCTCATAGCTTCAGGTGAGGCGTTCCCGTTAATAGTCTTGCTGAATTTGCCAGGTGAGTACCGTCCGGTAGCCGAGTTGTGGGCCGTGCTGGCGACGCAGTTCTCGAAAGCGTAAAGGCGACACCGGACACAGCACCGGGAAAGCGCGGGATCCGGGGCCCGCGGGGATACATCATGGTCATAAAGACAGGCGCTGGCTGGCTCGCGAACAGTGCCACGCTGCCGACGGCGCTCCGCGCGGTGCTGGGGTACTACGCCGACGCCGGCGTGTTCGACTACGGCAGCCTCTCGCTCAAGCGCGAGATAGACGAGCGCACCGAACGGATGGTCGCCGACGTGTTCGGCCTCGTCGAGGACGCCCTCGCCGCGGAGTTCGACCGCTCCTCGGTGTCGTTCGACTACGACACGAAGCTGATTCTCCCGGCCCAGCTCACCCTGGGGTACGTCTATCGCTCGGCCAGACAGCAGGCTGCCGGCGACCCGGTCACCGACGAGATCGCCACCGGCGTCCCCGAAGTCGACGAGACGGCGCTCGAAGACGGCCCCTCGCAGACGCTCTCGCCACGCGAGATGGTCGTCCGCGCCGAACAGATGACCTCCCTCTCCATCGAGGCGCTGGTCGACGGCGACATGCGCGACGCCATCAACGACGACGAGTTCGAGGACTTCTCGGTCGACTTCGAGGCCGACCCCCGTCGCGTCGCAGAGGTCGCCCAGGAAGCGCTCCAGGCCGACCTGGACGCCAAGCTGGAGGGGCTCCCCCCGGTCGTCGAGGAGACCTACTCGCGAGCCGTCGACTACTCGGAGGCCCACCAGGACCGCGACGAGCAGTTCCGCGAGCTGATGAGCGCGGCCGAGGACGGCGACCAGTCGGCGCTGCGGGGCGTCCGCGAACAGTACAAGCTCGCCGACTTCGAGGAATCCATCGACCTGTTCGACGAGAGCGAACGCGACCTGCCGTACCTCAAGACCCAGTACGCCCGCGTCGGGGTGCTCTACGACGGGATGATCGGCCTCTATCGACTGGCCGGTCTCGACATCGACGACGATTTCGCGAAGGCCATCGTGCTGGCTATCATCGGGGCCCAGGTGTGGCTCGACGACGTCGACGACTACGACGACGACCGCCGGAACGGACAGCTGACCCCCGTCACTGCCGAGTACCTGCTCGCACCGGACGAGGACGCTGGCTACCGGCGCGTCGTCGACGTCACCGAGCAGTACCTCGACCTGGCCAAGACGTACGCGACACGGGCTGACTCACCGCTGACCGGCATCGCCGTGGAGTACATCTACCGCTCGGGCGAACCCGACGTGCTGCCCGGGAGTCCGTAGCGAACGGGCTCGACGATTTCGTGGTTGGTGCTCTCTCTGGCCGGACTGCAGTTTTACCACTGTGCGCCCGTATCGGCCAGTATGGAATGGTACAACGAACCGCCGAGCTGGCACGAGGACGGCGATCGCATCGTGGTCCGGGCCGGGCCGGAGACGGACTGCTGGCGCGTGACGCTCCACGACTTCGTCGCGGACGACGCGCACTTCTACCATCGCACCGTCGAGGGCGATTTCACCGCGACCGTCGAGGTCACGGGCGCCTACGAGTCTCAGTACGACCAGGCCGGGTTGATGGTCCGCGACAGCGAGGAGCGCTGGCTGAAGTGCGGAATCGAGTACGTCGACGGCATCCAGCATGCGAGTGCCGTCGTTACCCGGGAGTTCTCCGACTGGTCGGTCGTTCCCCTCGACGACGACCCGGAGTCGGTCTGGATCCGCGTCGAACGGACCGGCCCCGCGGTCGAGGTATTCTTCTCTCGCGACGGCCGTGAATTCACGATGATCCGACAGGCCTACCTCACGGAGACGGAGACGCTCCGGGTCGGACCGATGGCAGCGGCTCCGCGCGGAGACGGCTTCGAAACGATCTTCGAAAACTTCGACGTCGAGTAACTCAGTAGAACTCGCGGACCAGGTCCATCGCGCCCTCGGGGGCGCCGTCCGGAATCTCGGCCATGCTGTCCTCGAGGCCCTGGCGCTTCTCGTAGGGGACGCTCTCCTCGTCCTGGTAGAGGACGCCCATGTATTCGGTCTCGGTCTCGCGGATCTTGTCCATCGCGTCGTCCGAGTCGTGGCGGTCGTGGTCGGTCTCGTCGAGGTCGACCAGCGAGTCGCGGAAGTAGTCGTACGTGTCGACGTCGTTGAACGTGACACAGGGGGAGTAGACGTTGACGAAGCCGAAGCCGTCGTGCTCGATGGCCTCCTGGACGAGCTGGGCGTGGCGCTGGGAGTCCGAGGAGAAGGACTGGGCGACGAACGTCGCGCCCGCGGCCATCGCGAGGGCCTTGGGGTTGACCGGGGCCATCTGCGGGCCCTCGGGCGACGTCGACGTCTCGAAGTCCTCGCGCGAGGTCGGCGAGGCCTGGCCCTTGGTGAGGCCGTAGATGCGGTTGTCCATGACGACGTAGCTCATGTCGACGTTGCGGCGGACGGCGTGGATGAAGTGGCCCGCGCCGATGGAGAAGCCGTCACCGTCGCCGCCGGCGACCATCACTTCCAGGTTCGGGTTGGCCATCTTCACGCCGATGCCGACCGGCAGGGCGCGACCGTGGACCCCGTGCAGCGCGTAGCTGTGCATGTAGGTCCCGATCTTGCCGGAACAGCCGATGCCGGCGACCACGAACGTGTTGTCGGGGTCGTTGCCGGTCTCGGCCAGCGCCTTCATCATGCCGTTCATCGTCCCGAAGTCACCGCAGCCGGGACACCACGTCGGTTGCTTGTCGGACTTGAAGTCGGTAAATCGGACGTCTGAGCTCATGCTTTCACCTCGGGTTCGTCGGCCATCGCGGCCTTGATCTCTGCGGCGAGTTCGTCGGCGTCGAAGCGGACGCCGTCGTACTTGTTGACGCGGTCGACGCGTTCGAGGACGTCGTGTTCGATGACGTCGGCGAACTGCCCCGTCGCGTTACACTCGACCACGATGGTCTGGTCGGCCTGCTCGACCTCCTCGGTCAGGTCCGGGCGCGGGAAGATGTAGGGAACCGAGATAAAGCGGACGTCGACGCCCTCGTCTTCGAGGAACTCCATCCCTTCGCGCATGGCGCCCTCGTTCGAACCCCAGGAGATGACCAGCGTGTCGGCGTCCGAGTTGCCGAACTCGCGGTAGTCCCAGTCTTCGCGCTCGATCGCAGTTTCGACTTTCTGCTCGCGTTTCTCGACCTGTTCTTTGCGGACTTCGGTGTCCTCGGTCCGGCGACCGAGGGCGTCGTGTTCGAGCCCCGTCGTCATGTGCGCGCCACCGGAGGTCCCCGGGAACGTCCGGGGCGAGATGCCGTCGGCGGCGGGGAAGTGGGGCTGGAACTGGTCTTTCTCGTTCATCCAGCCGTCGATCTCCGCCTCGTCGACGACGTTACCGCGTTCGATTTCGACCTCGTCCATGTCGAAGGCCTCGGGCGCGAACGTCTGCTCGGTCACGGCCATCGCGAGGTCGGAGACGAGGTACACCGGCGTCTGGTACTTCTCGGCGAGGTTGAACGCCTCGACGGTCTTCCAGAAACACTCGGAGATAGTCGTCGGCGCGACGACGAACCGCGGAATCTCGCCGTGGCCGCCGTACAGCGTCATGTTTAGGTCGCCCTGCTCCTGCTTGGTTGGCATCCCGGTCGAGGGACCCGAGCGCATCACGTCGCAGATGACCAGCGGCGTTTCGGTGGTGGCGATCAGGCCGAACGTCTCGGTCATCAGGTCGATACCCGGACCGGACGTCGCGGTCATTGCGCGCGCCCCGGCGCGGGCAGCGCCCAGCGCCATGTTGATCGCGGCGAGTTCGTCCTCCGCCTGGACGACCTTGCCGCCGAACTGGTCCACTCGGCCGGTCATGTACTCCATCACGTCCGTCGCGGGCGTGATGGGGTAGCCGGCGTAGAACCGGCAACCGGCAGCGATGGCGCCCATCCCGATGGCCTGGTCGCCGTTGATGAGGACGTAGTCCTCGTCGGCCGTCTCGAGTTCGTAGCCGAAGTCGTGGTCGTACTCCTCCTGGACGTACTCCTGGCCCTTGCGCGCGGCCTTCATGTTGTTCTCGACGATGGCCTCACCCTTGTCGCCGAAGCGCTTCTCCAGGGATTCGTCGAGATTCTCGATGGGGAACTGCGACACTTCGCAGGCCGCTCCGAGTGCGACGACGTTTGCCATGATGGCACCGCCGGCCTCCTCCGCGAGGCGCTTGAGCGGGACTTCGAGGCCGATCATCTCGTCGGGCACCTCGACGTTCTGCATCGTGGTGCGCTCGCTGTCGTAGATGATGACTGAGCCCTCGTGGAGCTCGTCCATGTTCTCGTCGATGGTGCGTTCGGTGAGCGCGATGAGCAGGTCGAGGCGGTCCACGACACTCTGGACGCGGTCGAGTGACGTCCGGATCTTGTATGCCGTGTACCCACCGCGGATACGCGACGCGAAGTCCTTGGACGTGAAGACGTGTCGACCGGCCCGCGAGAGTGCCTGGGCGAAGATCTTCCCGGTAGAGTCGATTCCATCGCCGGCTTCGCCGCCGATGGCCCAGTTGAGGTCGTCGGGCATTCTAGCGCGTGGGTATCCGTTGCCGATGGAAAAACCTTCTGTAAACGCCTGGAGCCCCGAAGGCTGTGGGTTTTGCCTCTTTCGAGATCGGAAATTGTGTACTCGATTTCGAGTGGTGTATTCGATCCGCCATCGGACCGAAACCGGCTTGCCGGTAATCGCCCAAGCGGACGTATGGATCCCACGCAGACAGCCGTCAGGGCCGTTCACGACGTCGGCCCCGACGCGGTCGCCATCGACCTCGAATCGCCGACGGAGTTCGACGCCCAGCCGGGCCAGTTCGTCAAGCTGACCTTCGACCTGGCCGGCAAACTCGAGTTCGAGGCCATCGAGCGCCTCGCCGCCGAAGGCGAACTCGACGTCGAGACCGCCGACGAACTGGAGCGCGGCGACGAGGTACTCGTCTCTCGATTCTACACCATCTCCTCGCCCGACGTCGGCGACACCTTCGAGATTACCGTCGGTATCGACCCTGATGGAACACTGGCTCCGGTGCTGGCCGACCTGTCGGCCGGCGACGTCGTCACCGTCTCCGGCCCCTTCGGCAACGACTACTACGAGGACGAGGACCCTGCCGTCATCCTGGCCGGCGGCCCCGGCGTCGGCCCCGCCATCGGCATCGCCGAGCGCGCGCTCTCGGACGGGAACCGCGCCGCCGTCGTCTACCGGGACGACGTTCCCATCCACCAGGACCGTCTCGCCGGTCTCCGCGAGGACGGCGCCACCGTCACGCTGCTGGCCGCGGGCGAGGACCTGGCACCCGTCGTCGCCGACGTCCTCGAGGACTACGGCGCCGACAGCCAGCTCTTCGTCTACGGCTTCGCCGACTTCATCGACGACGCGACGACCGCCATCGACGCCGCCGGTGGGGATTCGGAAGGCGCCAAGATGGAGAACTTCGGCTAGGAGTCGTTTTCTTTTGGAGTCAATTTCGGACGCACTCGCTCATTGTCTTCGCAGCGAATACCGCAAATAACCCGAAAGCCCTCGGCGCGCTCCGGCACCGAAAGACTCGCTTCGCTCGTCTTTCGAGCTCTCGTTCGCTCCGCTCACGAGAATCCCGGGGCTTGCTGTCGTTCGAAAATCGAAGATTTTCGGCATGACGAGACGGCTTCGCCGTCTCGAACCACCTCGTTCGCTTCGCTCACGAGGACTCCAGGGACCGCTACCGCAGCCCTGCCCTCCCCCTGGTCACTCGGCCAGCGCGTTGACGCTGGCACTCGCTCCCTGCCGTACGGTTCTCTGGGGGCTATTAGGGAGGAAACGGACGGTCGCAAAGAGCGGGATAGAAATGGTGAACAGCGCTACCTACATCGCGCCCGCGACGCCGCTACCGATGGCGGCGCCGCAGTCGCCGCAGCCGACGAGGTAGAACCGCTTCAAGGCCGTCAAAAAGCCCGTCGTCGAGTCCATGTCGAGGAATTCGACGTCGTCGGCCTCGGTCAGTTCCGACTCGCAGTGGGGGCAGTGGACCATCTCAGACCGCCCCCGCGCCGCCGCCGTTCGATTTCGCACCGGCGACGCCGCTGCCGAGCGTTCGGCCGCAGGCGGCGCAGTTGGCGGTGTAGAACCGCTTGGAGGCCTTGATGAATCCGACGCTGGAATCGGTCTCGACGAACTCGATGTCGTCGGCGTCGTCGAGGGTCGTCTCGCATTCAGGGCAGTGAACCATTGCGGTCGGCGAGTCGGCGCGGGCCGAAAAATAGCTGTGGGTCGGTCCGACGAGAATCGAGCGTCCCTCCCACGCCCCCGGAAAAGATATATCCGTTATCTCCCAACGTTCGGTATGCGCGAGGCAAATCGGACCACCCGCCAGCGCATCGCCGACCGACTCCGGGACGATGCCCTTCAGGCGGGGGCCATCGCCCGGGAGTTCGAAATACAGGCCAGCGACGCGCTCGGGCACGTCGAGCACATCTCGAAGTCACTGGACTCGACCGACGAGCAGTTGCTCGTCGCGCCGCCGACCTGCGATGACTGTGGCTTCGACGCCTTCGACGACCTGGTCAACCGGCCGAGTCGCTGTCCGGAGTGCAAGAGCGAGTCCGTGACTGAACCGGCCTATCGGATCAACTGACCGCGGCGCGGGCGGCCGGGCCGCTCCTCGAAGTTGCCGTCAGCTGCCGGAGAAGCCGATCCGGCTCCCCGACGAGCGGGTTCGCTCGTCGGCGGGGCCGAGATGTTCGAACGCGTAGCGGTCGTCGGTGAGGTAGACGCCACCGTTTGCGACCGCAACGTCGATGAGTTCCAGCGTCGCACCCTTGCAGGGACCGAAGTTGCAGTAGCCGGAGTCGGTCTCGAAGTAGGCGCCGTGTTTCTCGCAGACGATCTCGCCGTTCCGGAACGCCGCCCCGTCGCCCGAATCCAGCCGGACGTCGGTCCAGTGCTGGCAGTAGTTCTCGTAGGCGACCACGTCCTCGGTTAGCGTGAGGAGGATCCCTTCCCGGGTCTCGTCGCCGTCCACCCCGCTGACGGTGAACAGCACGTCACCCTCGTCGGGAACCTCCTCGACGTCGACGATGCGTCGCGCGTCGTCCATGCTGGCGGCGTGTACCACGCACCGGGATTTGAAGCCCGCGGTCTCGGCGGGCGAGTCGGGGACGGCCAAACGCTTATTCTGCGTTCGGCCGACGGCCACCCCATGAGCGAGGATCTGGTCGTCTACGGCTCGTACGGCTACACGGGGTCACTGATTACCGAGGCCCTGGTCGACCGGGGGTACGCCCCACTGCTCGCGGGCCGGGACCGCGACCGACTCAGCGACCAGGCTATCCAGGCCGGCTGCGAGTTCGAGGTCGTCGCGCTCGACGAGCCGCGGGTCCTCGACATGGTGCTGGAGGACGCGACCGCAGTGCTCCACTGCGCGGGCCCGTTCACGAGGACCGCCGCGCCAATGGTCGAGGCCTGCCTCCGGACCGGGACGCACTACCTCGACATCACCGGCGAGATAGACGTCTTCGAGGCCGCCCACGACCGCGACTCGGACGCCGAGGAGGCGGGCGTGATGCTTCTCCCCGGCACCGGTTTCGACGTCGTCCCGACGGACTGTCTCGCGGCGCACCTCCACGAGCGACTCCCGGACGCGACCGAACTCGAACTCGCGTTCGAGGCCGACCTCGGCGTCTCTCCCGGCACGGCCAAGACCGCCGTCGAGCAGCTCGGCTCGGGCGGGAAGGTCCGCCGTGACGGCCGTATCGTCGGAGTCCCGTCCGCCCACGCGACCCGGCGGGTCGACTTCGGCTGGGGGACGGACGACCGCCACGCGGCGGCCATCCCCTGGGGCGACGTCTCGACGGCCTACCACACGACCGGGATTCCGAACGTCACCGTCTACATGTCGATGCCGCCGTCGGCGGTGCGCTGGCAGCGGGCGGCGGCCTATCTCTCGCCCGTGTTCGGGCTCGACCCGGTGAAGCAGTTCCTCCAGTGGCTCGTCGACACCCAGGTCACAGGCCCCGACGCGAACGAACGAGCGAACGCGGAGAGCTACGTCTGGGGAGAGGCGCGGACCGACGACGGGGGGCGGGTCGTCTCTCGCGTCCGGTGTCCCCACACCTACACGACCACCGTCGAGACGGCGCTGGCCGTCGCGGAGCGTGCCCTCGACGGCGACGCGCCCACCGGATTTCAGACGCCGGCCGGCGCGTACGGTCCTGACCTGATTCTCGACGTCCCGGGCACCGAACGCGAGGACGTCGTCTGAGTTCCGAACTGGCCGGAGGGGTCGCCGGTCCCCGAACGTTCATCCAGTTCCGGCCGGTACGTGGAGTATGGCCGCCGAGGACGCACGTGAGGTCGGGTTCCCGCTCAAGGAACGGGCGATGGACGAGGCGCCGGTGGGTATCACAATCACGGACGCGACTCACCCAGACAACCCGCTGATCTACGTCAACGAATCCTTCGAACGGGTGACTGGCTACCAGCGAGAGGAGGTACTCGGCACCAACTGCCGATTCCTGCAGGGTGCTGGCACGCGCGAGGAACCAGTCCGAAAACTGCGCGAGGCCGTCGACGCGGGCGAGTCGGTCACGGTCGAACTCCGTAACTACACCAGGGACGGCGAGCTGTTCTGGAACGAGGTGACCATCGCACCCATCGAGGGCGAGGACGGCCAACCGGTGAACTTCGTCGGCTTCCAGAACGACGTCACGCGACGGAAGGCCGCGGAGATGGCACTCGAGGACGAACGCGAGCGCCTCGACGTCGTCTTCCGCCGGGTCGAGCGACTCCTCGACGTCGTGACGACGGCCATCATCGCGCCGACGTCGCGGAGTGATCTGGAGCGCGCGGTGTGCGAGGGCCTGGTCGAGGCCGGGCCGTACGAAGCGGCCTGGATCGGAACCGTCGATGCCGCGGGCGAGTCGATCTCGGAGTCGAGTGCGACGGGCGACCACCCGGCACTCCCCGATGACAGCGTCCCCGTCGATACCGACCATCCCGCGGCGGTCGCCTCTCGGGCGGGGACCATCCAGGGCATCGACGCACTGCCGGCGGAGAACGGAGACGGTGGTGCGGACAGCAGCCGCCAGATAGCCGTCCCGTTGCGCCACGGCGACTCGGAGTACGGCGTCATCACGCTCGTCGCTCCGACCGGCCTCCGCGTCGACGAGCGCGAGGCGACGGTCCTGACGGCGCTCGGGCGCGCCATCGCTTCGGCGCTGTCCGCGGTCGAGACCCGGCGCATCCTCGTCGCGGACGACGTCGTCGACGTCGAACTGTCGGTGCGCGACGACGACCTCTTCTTCGTCAGGATCACCGACGAGGTGGCCTGCCAGTTGACCTACGAGGGCGCGGTGGCGGACGCCGACGTGCCGTCGCTGTACTTCACGGCCACCGGCGCACCGGCCGATGCCGTCCTCGAGGCCGCCGCTGACTGCCCGGACGTCGTCGCGGTGTCGACGGTCATCGGGGACGGTGAGAAGCACCTGCTGGAGTTCGAACTCGGCCGGGACCCCCTCGTCGGCCGGCTCGCCGCCTTCGGGGCGGAGACGCGATCCATCGTTGCCGAGGGCGGGGAGGCATCGGTCGAGTTCACCCTCCCTGCGGGCGCAGACCTGCGCTCGCTCGTCGAGCGGGTCCGCGAGGAGTATCCCGACACGGAGCTCCGTTCGACGGCGAACCGCGAACGGCCGCCCGAGACCAAACAGGAGTTCTTCACGCGCGTCGAGACGGCGCTGACCGACCGACAGCTCGCCGCCCTTCAGACGGCCTTCGTCGGTGGCTTCTTCGACCGGCCCCGGCGGGCGACCGGTGACGAACTCGCCGCGTCGATGGACCTGACCCGGTCGACGTTCCACCAGCACCTCCGGGTCGCCCAGCGGAAACTCCTCGCCGAGTTCTTCGAGCGGTAGTACCCTACTAGTCGGGCACCCGTCTTATGGTACTGACAGTACATCTATAAGTAATGAGTCAGCTATCGGAAGGGCCCCCTGACGACGGGGCCTCGACGTCGCCGACCGAACCTGTCGCTGAGAGTAAAGCTATCCAGCGCCGGACCGGCGCGACGTTTCACCTGGCGACGCGGGTGCTGCCGCGCCGCGTCCGCCGCGCGACGTACGTGCTCTACGCCTTCTTCCGCGTCGCCGACGACGTCGTCGACGACCCCGACCCGGGTCCGCCGGCCGAGCAGCGCCGGGAACTCGAACGGATGCGCGAGGCCGCCCACGGACGGATCGACGGCGACGACGCCGTGGTGACCGCGTTCCACCGCATCGCCGACGAAAACGACGTCCCAGCCGCCGAAATCGACGAGTTCGTCGACGCCATGCTGCGGGACGTCGACGGCGCTGATTACGAGACGTACGAGGACCTGGAGGCGTACCTCCGCGGGTCGTCGGTGGCGGTTGCCAATATGATGCTCGCGGTGATGGACCCGCCCCAGGCCGACGAGGCGCGACCACACGCCAGGGCCCTCGCGGAGGCGTTCCAGCTGACCAACTTCGTCCGCGACGTCAGGGAGGACGTTCGGGACTACGACCGGGTCTACCTCCCGAAGGCAACGCTGCGCGAGCACGGCGTGACGACGGACGACGTGCGCGCGCTCGACCCGACGCCGGCCCTCCGCAGGGCCGTCCGGACGGAACTCCGCCGGACCGAACGGCTCTACCGCGAGGGCGTCGCGGGTATCAAGATGCTCCCCCCGGACTGCCAGTTCGCGGTCCTGCTGTCGGCGACGCTGTACGCCGAACACCACCGGCTGATCCGGGCACGGGACTTCGACGTCCTGAGCGGGCGACCGTCGCTCTCGACGGCTCGTCGGCTGGTCGTCCTCGCCCGGACCTGGGCCGCCTGGAAACGGTTCGACGACCCCGAGGCCGTCTTCTACCGCGTGAGTCCCGTCCCGGAGACGGAAGGCGTCCCGCAGGACGTCACGGGGACGAGTCCTGGACGGAGCGGCGGACTCTCGGCCGCGATCCGGAAGCGAACCCCACGAGGGCTCGGAGCCGTCGGTTCGGTCGTCCCCTGGAGGAGTGACTGATGGCGGCCGGATCCGACGCCGAGGTCGTCGTGGTCGGCGCCGGCTTCGGCGGGCTCTCCAGCGCGTGTTACCTCGCCGACGCGGGCCTCGACGTCACCGTCGTCGAGAAGAACGACTCCCTCGGCGGTCGGGCGAGCGTCCTCGAACGGGACGGATTCCGCTTCGACATGGGGCCGTCGTGGTACATGATGCCCGACGTCTTCGAGCGCTTCTTCGGCCACTTCGACCGCGATCACACCGAATTCTACGAACTGACGCACCTCGACCCCCACTACCGGGTCTTCTTCAAGGACGGCGGGACTGGACGGTCGAACGGAGCGGAGAGCGGGGCGTCAGAGACCGCCGTCGACCAAGTCGATGTGACTCCCGACCGCTCGGAGATGCGCCGCCTCTTCGAGTCCTACGAACCGGGGGCCGGCGCCGCGCTCGATAGCTACCTCGAACAGGCTGCCGAGACCTACGAGGTGGGCATGGAGCAGTTCGTCTACACCGACCGCGGCTCGTTCCGGGACTACCTGGACTGGGACGTGCTCCGGAACGCCCGCGGACTGGGTCTGCTCGGGTCGATGCAGGACCACGTCTCGGACTACTTCGACCACCCGAAGCTCCAGCAGCTCGTCCAGTACTCGCTGGTGTTCCTCGGTGGTTCGCCGACGAATACCCCTGCGCTATACAACCTGATGAGCCACGTGGACTTCGAACTCGGCGTCCACTACCCGGAGGCCGTCGGCGACTTCTCGCCGCCGAACCGCGAGCACGTCTCGCCCGGCGGGATGGGCACCGTCGTCGACGCGATGGCGGCCCTCGGCGACGAGATGGGTGTCACCTACCGCACCGGCGTCGAAGTCGAACGGATCACGGGCGAGCGAGGGGCGTTCACGCTCGAAACGAGCCAGGGGCCCGTCACGGCGGACCTGGTCGTGAGCGACGCCGACTACGCGCATACGGAGAAGAACCTGCTCGCGCCCGGAGACCGCCAGTACGACGACGACTACTGGGACTCGCGGACGTACGCGCCCTCGGCCTTCCTGCTGTACCTCGGCGTCGAGGGCGACGTCGACCCGCTGGAACACCACACGCTCGTGCTCCCCGAGGACTGGACCGACCACTTCGAGAAGATATTCGACGACCCGTCGTGGCCCGAGGATCCGGCCTACTACTGCTGTGTCCCCTCGGAGACGGACCCGACCGTCGCGCCCGAGGGCCACAGCAACCTCTTCGTGCTCGTCCCGATTGCACCCGGGCTGGAAGACGGTCCGGCATCGAGAGAAGCGGCACGCGATGCGCTGCTCGAGGACCTGG